>ERZ1034992.20-NODE-20-length-130191-cov-80.533342_pt1 | contig 130191 bp, 179 predicted proteins | sample MGYA00520695_ERZ1034992 | MGnify/ENA primary metagenome ERZ1034992 (study PRJEB33766, sample SAMN09781778) | gut metagenome | biome: gut microbiome | host: Homo sapiens | place: Madagascar | study: EMG produced TPA metagenomics assembly of the PRJNA485056 data...
ATGTAATTTATAAATGTAATTCTAAATGTAAATAAAATGGGTGTTCCAATGTGTGGGCGGCAGATAATTCTAAAGTAATTCTAATGTGTGTTTGAAATGTAATTCCTAAATGTAATTCTAAAAGTGTGTTCTAAATGTGTGTTCTAAATGTAATAAGGTCCGGTGTTTTGTGCCTTTCCGGGCCATATAGGGGACACTCTGATGTCCCTTTGGGATAGGGATTGAGTGATACGCGCAAATTTTTTCCACATTCAAATTTTTTCCAAGAAAAAAATTCCAACATAAATTTCTTCCAAAAAAATAAAATTCCGTATAAAAAATACCAAAACGCATACTAAAATTTGACAAGTTCAAAAATGTATGGTATAATGGAAGGGGAAGAGTATGCCCTGCGCACAGACAAAAGTAAAAGTAAAACCTCGGATTACTCCGAGGTTTAGATTTCTCCCATAAAAAGGGTGGGGTTTTTCGGTTTTTCTGGTTTTTACGGGCGCTGTCAAATTTTATGTTATGTCAAATTTTTTCTAGACAAATAAAAAAATTCCAAATAAAAATAGCAGAGTATTTTACTCTGCTATTTTCTATATATAAAGTTGCAACTTACTCTTCAACAATAGGGAGTTGGTTCCACTTTTCCAAAAATTCGTGTTCAGGAATCTCTTTAGTGAGTAAGCCCTTGAGCTCATTATAAGTTACATTGCGCGGGCCGTTCTTAGTCTGTACTGTACGGACTTCTGGCTTTAGAAGAATATCTTCCGTGGTAAGCGGAGGGTCGTGAGGCGTTTCATAGAAATTGAGTTTCCCATCTTCCTCAATTATATACCCACAGTTTACTAGGTCTGCTGGCGCGCGCCGGGCAGCATCAACTGATAAACCATATACATTTGAAAAGTCTCGTGGAGAATAATCTTTCTCATAGTTATTCTGATTAGATGCAAGGTATAAGTATAGTTTGAATCCAGAGGGTGTGAGCAATCTCGCGGCGGTGGCTAATGCCTGACAATCAATAGCGAGATATTGCTTTTTTTCTGAGAGCGGGTTAGAGCGGTGGATAATGATAGTCTTTTGATTTTGATAGTGAGCCATAGTGAGTACTCCTTTTTTGATAAAATAAAATGATAAACTACTGATGATAGTGAGCCAGCTTTTGGCGAGCGCGCTCTAGCAAAGCGAGCCAGAAAAAGCTGGCTCATATTTAGCTTTTTTGCGCATATTTCTTTATATTACTTACGTAAATTTTACATAAGGATGTAGGAAAACTTACATAAGGATGTAGGAAAATTTACATATACTTTGCTTATTTTTCGTTTTTTTATGGTCGCTATGCGCGGCCCCTATAGCTAAATTTACATAAGGGTTAGGAAAATTTACATATACTTCGGTATACTTTATGTAAGTTTTACATAAGGTTATGGCTAATTTTACATATACCTATAGCTAGTTTTGCGTATACCTTATGTAAAATTTGCGTATACCTATAGCTAAATTTACATATACCTTATGTAAATTTTACATATACCCTCTTCTATTATATATATATTATATCATAATTTTTAGAAAATTTCAAATTCTCCTCAGTTTTCGGGCTTACTCGTGCACCCAGCTCTACCCCTAACCTTTTATTATATCACAGAATTTCCAAAAAATCAAATTTTGGACGTAGTTTCCCAGCTCCCAATTTACCCACACTCCACGCCCAGCTTTCCAGCTCTCAGCTTTCTTGCGTCCAAAATTTGACAGGCCTATCTAATGCTTTCCCTATGTGGTGCGCGCATCATAAAATTTGACACGCAACAAAATTTGCGTCGGTGGTTTAGTGATTTAGTGTGGTAGTGATTTAGTGTGTGAAAGAAAATTTGACAAAAATGAAAATCTAACCTAAAATAGGTTAGATTTTGGGATAGAATAAAAAAGAGGGAGAATTAGATTTCCCCCTCAATAGAATAACTTTCATATTTGTAATGTAAATCAATCTGATACTCTTTTTCACACTCTGGACAATAGTAGATACAGCGCTCTGTATGGTAATCATCTCTATACAAATCATCATACGTATCATCAAGAGCCAAAACTGCACCGCAATTCGGACATCTAATTTCTTCCATTTACTCTTCCTCCTCATACTCACACGGTGGAATATCTCCCGCGCACTTTGCTTCAAACTTACAAGTTGGATAACTTTCATCCTCTTCGCACCAACAATACGGACAATCCTTACAACTCATACACTTACCTCCTTTAGATGATACAATTATATCGCGCCCGCGCCATAAAGTCAAGAAAAACATTTCTATAACCTAACCTATCTTAGGTTAGAAATGCACCAAAAACTTTCCCTCGCTAAAGCATTAGCGAGGGAAAACTTTCAAATATCGGCGCGTCCTACGATGCGGAACGGGAAAGCAACAATTCCATAGGAAAACTTTCCCTTTGTGCGCTTGTGGATAATGGAGAAAATTTCGGTTTCAATTTCGGCGTCATTCAATGCCGTGTGCGCTTCCTCAAAATCAGTCGCGCCCGTGATAAAGCGGAAAGTGGTTTCCGCGCTTGTCTTGTAGTATTTGCCGCTTTCGGTTTTCCAACCGTTTTCCTTGCACGCTTCGCGGTATTCATCGCTGTCAAGGATATGTTCACAAGCCAAACCCCAGAGGTCAAACAGCGGATATGACCGACCACGGAAACGGAACACTTCCGGCTCATACTCTTTCTTCGATGTATAGCGCGCCTTGCTTGCGATGTTGTCACAGATGCGGTTCTGGAGGGCTTCCCAGTTGTGGAAGTCTGCGCTATACAGTTTCGAGATATAAAGCTCGGTAAACGGGATTGCTTTCTTGAAGTCAAAGTTAGCATTGTAAGCTCCGACGCCTACCACGTCTGTAAGGTCTGCTTCGAGCTTCGCGGATGCTTCGCGCCACGTTGCAAGCTCAATCGTTCCCGCTTCCAGAGCTTCAAGGTAAATCGGGCGCTTAGATGCATAGTAAGCAGTATTGAAAATCGCAGGAACGGAGAAAATTTCCGTGATAAGATAGTTACGGCGGCGGTAAACGTTACCCTTGGCGTCGCAAATCGTCCAGCCCAAATCATAAATAAGCGGCTTTGCGATAGCTACGGATTTTTTCGCTTCCGCGGACAGCTCCGACGCATAGGGAAGTGTTGCGGTTTCGCAATCGAGGACGCAATAGTATTTGCGGCGGCGGTCAAGTTTCTTCTCGGCAATAGACATAGTATTCAATTCCTTTCTGTCGGGGGCGTAACTTCTTTTCCCTCCTGACATTATGTATTATAACACGTCCTATATAGGAAGTCAATAAAAAGTTAGTGGGGTTCTAACCTATTTTAGGTTAGAAAAATTTCAAAAAAGCAGGGGATTACTCCCCCGCTTTCGCCCTTTCTTTTTCGGCTTTCTTCCGCTCCCGTTCGGCTTCTTTGCGCTTCCGCTCGGCTTCTTTGGCTTCGGCTTTCTCCGCCTTGTCCGCGAGCTTGGCGCGATACTCGTTAGCGAGCGCGTAGCCGTCCGTGCCGTCCTCCTCGTCGGCTTTCTTCGGGATAATGACGGACAGCTTCACCCACCTATCCTCCCCAGCTTCGACAGTCGGGAACATAAGCGTTCCGGAAGCGGTCTGCATGACCTCCTCGCCGTCCTCCATGAGGACTTCCACCAGACGCGCAAGCACGCGCGCACGCAGGGCATCATTCACATTTACTTTCTTTTCCATTTGGGATACCTCCTTTATCTTTGTGAGTATATGATACTATATATTGAGGAAAAAGTCAAGAAAAACTTTCGGTAGTTCTAACCTATGTTAGGTTAGAATAGTTGGGTGTCAGAATGACACCCGCGCAGGAATAGGAATGATTTCCACGTCATTATCATACGAATGAAGAATGCCATCACAAAGAGAAACTGCATTGAGAGTGCATCCTTCATCTGTAACGAAAATACCTTCGGTTTTCATTTTCAAACGTTTATCCTCTCCTTCTCTGAGGAAAAAACTTTCTCCCTCTGCGAGTTCTCCAAAACATTTTTTAATTTCAATAATCATTTTATTTCCTCCTTTTCTTTATGGCCATATTATACTATACTACGCGCGCCTTGTCAATCAACCTCTAACCTATTTTAGGTTAGAAACCTCCAAAAAAATTGTCTACCCTCAACCGAGGGCAGACAAAATTTCCATAATCTGCGACGGGTCAAAACTATATTCTCCCCAATTTTCGCGGTTCTTCTCTTCATCATCGAAAAGAATATCTTCCGCGCCGAGCTTGAAAGTTTCTTTCGGTGTGCCATATTCTACAACGTGGATAATGTCCCACTTAACAGAGTGGAGATGCTTATCAAGCCATTTTTCTTTGGCTTCACGCACAGCTTCAAGATAGGCTTTCGAGCTTGTCTTGCTTCCCCACGAGATAACGCCGATGGTGTAGCCTGCGCGGTGGAGCTTGTTGAGCTTGCGCGCGAGCGTGCGCATATTACCGAGCGGTCGCGCTTGGGCATAGGGTTTTGGATTTTCCGCGCGGAGCATAGGAAGCCAATTTTCCACGGCGTAAAGGTCTGAAATTGTGCCGTCCATATCGAACCAAATCGTCATTCTGTTGTTTCCTCCTTTATCCTTGTGAGTATATGATACTACATAATGAGTGAAAAGTCAAGAAAAAAATTGTGTGATTTCTAACCTATTTTAGGTTAGAATGCCGATTGGAATTATTTTCCAATCGGGCAAATATTTAGTCCGCGGTCTTTAAGATACTGAATTGCAAGTTCACTGTCATGATAGTCGAATACTCTTTGAAGAGAAAGCTGTGTTTCTTCATAAGAAGTAGTAAAATAGAAAACGTAATTAGACGTATCATTAGATTTATATTTGAAACCATAACCAGTTTCAATTATATCATAATTACGTCTTTTGTAATAGCTAATATAGGGAAAATTCCAAAGTTTTTCTACAAGAGCAGAAAAACCAATAATTTTTTCTTTCTGGACTTGCGTTTTACTTTCTTCTGCAAGTGCACAAGGAAGATTATAACTATAAATAAGTTTTTCTTCTTTTGTGATAGGATCATAACGAGTAAGTCTATATTTTATATTATATGCTTTTACCATTTTGAATATCTCCTTTTCAATTTGTATCTTTATTATACACTAAAAAATTTTTTTGTCAAGAGATTTCTAACCTATAATAGGTTAGATTATGATGGCTTACGCCATCAATGAATAATAAGTTCTATATCGAGTTTTTCAACACAGTCAGAACCTGCAAAGTAAACCAACATACCATCCGCAATATTGACCGTATTACACAAACTATCGCCAACTTTACAAAGCCCCGTCCGCATCCAAAGTTTACCTTCCCAACAAAAAATTTCCCCACGCTCGACGTGTTCAAATAGAATACCGCTCTTTTTTCTCATATCTTTGATTTCCATTATATGTTCCTCCTTTATTTTGTAATCTTATTATACTAAATCTCTTATACTATGTCAACCAGCTTCTAACCTAATATAGGTTAGAATAATTTGATGGCATAAATGCCATCAAGAAACGACGAGCTGAGCTTTTACCGGAATTACTTCATCGTTGTCGTTGAAGTAGGCAAAACCATCAATATCTAAGCTAACAGCATTGTAGAGCGTTCCAGTGCTTCTAGAAACAACCTCTGGCGTTCTCATATATAGAGTGCCAGTATGAGAAAACACTTCTCCAATAGTAATTGCTTTGAATGCAATCTTTTCTTTTTTCTTATAGATAATATCCATTTTTGTATCCTCCTTTATTTTGTATTTATAATATATCATAAAAAATTCCAACTGTCAATAGTGTTCTAACCTAATATAGGTTAGAATAATTTGATGGCGTCCGCGCCATCAAGAGATAACAAGCTGAGCTTTCACCGGAGTCACTTCCGCATTGTCATCGAAGTAGACTCCACCGCCGATGCTCATATTGATAGCGTTGTAAAGCTCTCCGGTGCTCGCAGACAGAAGTTCCTGCGTGCTCATATACAGAGTACCGCGGCAAGAGAAAGCCTCTCCAATAGGAACCATCTTGTACGCAACCGTATTCTTACCCTTATAAATAATTTCCATTTTTTCGTCCTCCTTTATTTTGTACTTACAGTATACACTAAATTTTCCAAAAAGTCAAATACTAATTTCGGGAAACGTTCCAAAACCTAACCTATCTTAGGTTAGAAACCCTCCAAAAAAAGAGAGGGGAAAATTCCCCTCACTTACTCCGCGTCTGTGGGATGGGCAACGTAACACTTCTGCGCGCCCTTGCCCTTGACCTTGACGTCCTCCACGTCAAGCTCACCGAGCGCGACAAGCTGACGGAGCAGGGCGGACGCCTTGGGCGTGGACAGCTCAAGCTCAACGGCAACCTCGGAGGCCAGACGCTTCTTGCCGTCGTGCATCAGATTGCGGATGGCGTCGAGAATAGGCGCGTTCTCGGCGAGCTTCTTGGAGTTGACGCGAGCCGAAGCCTTTTCGCGCTCCTTGGTAAGCTGGTCGAGCATAGCCTGCGCCTTTTCGTTCATCTCGTCGGAGAGGTTCGCATTCTTCACGTTCATAAAAAATTCCTTATTGGTCATGGTATATACCTTTCTGGTTTTTCGGTCTTGTCCTTGACCTTTGAATTTGAGGGATTTTGTATCCCCCTTACGAGTATTATATTACCACATACTCTAAAAAATTGCAAGTAAAACTTTTTGGATTCTAACCTATTTTAGGTTAGAATAGAGAGGAAGATTATTCTTCCTCTTCATCGCTTGCGAGACGGACTTCAAATGCTTCATACACGTCATCATCTTCTGCTTTCTCTCGCGCCCATTCGTCAAACTCTTCTCGCGCGATTGCGCGGTCGCGGTCGGTAAATTCAAAGAGTTCATAAGTGTAGTACTTCTCTTCAAGGAAAGCACTGAAGTTATCTTGTGTCATCCAGTCTTCTACCAGAGACTCAAAGTATTCTTCGTGCGCGCGGTCGGATATTACGTCATTATTATACGAACTATACCATACTGTCATTGGGGTATCCTCCTTTGTCTTTGTGAGTATACTATACCACACTTCGCGCACGGTGTCAATTCACTTCTAACCTATATTAGGTTAGAAAAGATAAGGGAGAAAAATCTCCCTTATTCAATTACCACGTTGGAAAGCATCTCCATGAATTTTGCTTTGTCCCCGCCGAGCGCCATCTCAAGCTCGATATCGCGCATAGCCTGCTTCTGGGTCTCCATGCGATTACGCTCTTTCTCGCGGATGTCGCTAAATTCGGTCTGGTTCTGGATACTGCTGTCATGCATATGCCAAACTTCATCGAACATAGATTTCGGGTAAAAGCCTCGAATGTACTCGGTATCCATGCTATACTTGCGCAGGATATTTTCGACAGGCTCGCGCAGGCTCTCGCGCAGAGCTTCAATCTCTTCAATGCAGGCTTTACGGCGCGCGTCATAATCAGCGCAGGCTTTCTTGTTTGCTTCATTACGCTTGGCATTGAGAACTTCTTCCATGTACTCGCGGATAACCTTGGTAATTTTCATTTTGTATTCCTCCATGTATTTTGTTTTTGTGTTCTTTCTCTTTACATTATGAATTATACCACATTATAGAAAAATGTCAACTCGTCTCTAACCTATTTTAGGTTAGAAAAATAAGGGACATTTGTCCCTTACTTCATAATCGCATAATTTTTTGCATACCAGAATTTTTCTGGAATTTCCATAACTGTAATAAGCACGATACCCTCTTTAACCTTGCCATAGATAAATACATAGTTTTTATACACTCGAAGGAGTTGATTATCACCGCGGAATTTTTCAGCCGTATACTTCAAGTAGCTTTCAAACGGCGTCCCCTCGTAGCGTTCAGCTTCTACTCCGCGCGCGTAGGCTTGGCGCGCGATTTTGGATATAGAGATATTGTAAGTGAGATTTTTGCGCTCGCGCCATCTTTTGAAAGCGTGGTCTGAAATGATAATGGTTTCCATAATTTTGGGATGCCTCCTTTTTCTTTATGGTCTTATTATACCATAAGAAAAGAAAAAGTCAAGAAACTTCTAACCTATATTAGGTTAGAATAGTTGAAGAGGAATTATTCCTCTTCAATATTGGCTCGTGCGAGTTCTTCTGCATGACCGAGCATATAAAGCCCAACAAGACAATTGAACAGAGGAACCGCGCCGACAAGAACAAGATAAAGATGAGCGGTAAAACGAGTACCGCGCCACTTCTTTACTTTCTTGCCATCAAGGACGGTGCGCGTGACCTGCATGGAATAAATAAAGCCAATCAGGTAAATAGCAATGGTAATAAGATAGATAATAAGAACAACTTTCATTTTCGGGAACCCCTTTCTTTTTTGTATTATCATTATATCATAAAGGAAGAAAAAATCAATACTCTTCTAACCTATGTTAGGTTAGAATATTTAGTGGGAGAAAATCTCCCACTTATGCGATGAAAGGAATAGAATAAAGAGTAAGAATCTGCCACCCACCATTAGCGAGTTTTCCCTCATAGTGGTATGTCTGGTTCTCATTGTCTTCTTCCTCATAGTCAAAGAAAACAATTTCTGACTTCTTCTTCTGAAGTGCGTTCCACGCATCATCAAACCGCGCGAAAGCAACTTCATTTACCTCTTCCGAATCAAGAATCCAAATCATTTTTATTTCCTCCTTTGTTTTTGTGATTATAATATACCATAAAAAATTCCAACCGTCAACCTAACTCTAACCTATCATAGGTTAGATATGTTGCTGGGCGCGCCCAGCATCAATAGATAGAATACTCTGCTTCTAAGCGCCAGCTCTCGCTCTCGCGCAGTTCCATTTCTACGAGCGTGGGCATCTGACCAATAAGTGCCATGAGGTGCTTGCCGATATCTATCGTAGTGATGCAGGGCAAACGTTGCGCGGGCATATCTTTGAACCATGCGGTAAGTGTATACATTTGGAATACCTCCCTTTACTTTGTACTACAAGTATACCACGCCCGCGCGGAAAAGTCAATCAACTTCTAACCTAAGATAGGTTAGAAAAATAGAGGAAGATTACTCTTCCTCTTCGATAGGCTCATAGTCCATATTTTCAACAGCCTTGTCTCGCATAGCGTTGTAGAAATCCTCGTACACTTCCTGTCGTTCCATCTTGCACATAGAGAAAATTTCGTGAGCGTTATAGTTTTCATCAATCCAGCGCTCAAAATAATACTCGTCCAGCCACGTCTCCATCTCTTCGTCAACCAGCTCGTCAAAACGCTCCTCATCAATAACCTCGCCAGTGATAACGTGCTTGTACATCATAGTAGAATACCTCTTTTCAAATATTTGAGACGTTCGGTTTGTTTCCTCTGTCTCTTTACATTATGAATTATACTATATATCGCCCCGAATGTCAACTAATTTCTAACCTATAATAGGTTAGAAAAGATTTGATGGCTCGCGCCATCAAAACCTAACCGTGATGTCCGCCCGCACCGGCATGACAATGGTGCTGGAGTCATACACCGTCATCTCGCAGGTGTCGAAATCAAACGCATTGCGTCTCCAGCCGTCGCTGGTGTAGGTGTCTGCCAGTTTGAGACACGGCTTTCCACAACAGAGAAAAGTGTCTCCCACTTTCAGTTCGCTAAATTCGACGGTTTTACGGTACTGATAAAAGATGTTCATTGGTATGTCCCCTTTCAAGTTTGTATACACATTATAACGCATATGCGCCCGTTTGTCAATCGGTTTCTAACCTATATTAGGTTAGATATTCCCCCTTGCGGGGAAACGCTCACCGCATATCCTGTCCCATATAGATAAATTCCACACGCTTACCGACAAGGTTATAATCTTGCCGAAACTTTTTCTTTGCGGTAGTCATGGAATAACCATAGTAGACAGTATGCGCGCCGTCATAGCAAAAAGTAAGAGACGCGTTGCGCGGATTAGAACTGATGAACACAGTAGACACGGACATGGTAGAAACCCCCTTGTTTTTATACTTGAATTATACTATATGATTATGGGATAGTCAAGAAAAAAATTCCCATATCTAACCTATATTAGGTTAGAAAAAATTGCAAAAAAAATTCCATACCATTATGGGATACAAAAAATTGCAAGAAAAAATTCCATTGCACGGACACCATAAAATTACTATAAAGTATGGTGTCCGTGCCATGTATGTATGTCTCAATATCTTACTTGCGTATAAAGACGTGCAACACCAGAAATCAGAGAATACACACCTACCAACTCTTGAATTATAAACCGCGCCATAGAAATATTACCCATATCTATCGCGCCAACACTACCAAAAATAAGTGCAATCCCGATAATGATTTTTATCCACTTTCCCATTAGAGTATCCCCTTTCGTTTTCTACTTACAGTATATATTATGGAAACCATATTGTCAATATAGAATTATGTGAACCGCACGAAACTCTAACCTATATTAGGTTAGAAAATATAGTGAAAAGAAACTTCACCACGGTAAAGTAGTGAAGTCTCTTTATTTAGTACGTATCGTACCCCATCATTTCCGCCGTGTAATCATCATCAATGGAAATAAATTCCGGGTCGTCAAAATAGAAATAAGCAATTCGATCGGCGCTGTCAATGCTGTTAGCAATCACATAGAAATATTCTCCGGTCTGATTGTTATAATACAAATAATTCATAGTAGTATCTCCTTGTATTTTATTTTAGTGAACGGGAAACAGGGGTCGGGTGGCGGTATCACATAACGCTCTCCACCGGGTCTTATCTCCCGTTCACATTATGAATTATACCACATTATACGGAAAAGTCAAATGGTTTCTAACCTATTTTAGGTTAGAATTATGGGATAGGAAAAACTTTTCCACACTAAAGTGGAAAAGTTTCCCCAAAAATTACTGGTCAATGGCGTACTCAATCTTTCCCGTCTTGTCATTTTTCACGACAACCACACCCGCGCCGGAAAAAGTGGCATAGTTATCGGCGAGATTTTTTGCAGACTCAAGAGACGCCACGCAAGGATGAAACATAGAGTGAGATTTGAAATTGATTTCGATAGTGTACATTGTATGTACCTCCTTGATTTATTGTACCTATATGATACTATATATATACTATATTGTCAATACCCTATCGGGATATTTCTAACCTATGTTAGGTTAGAAAAAAATTTGAGCGGGACAAAATTTCTAGCCGAGCTTTTGTACTTTAGTGTGTGAAAGTGGTACTCCCGCGCGCGGGCGCGCGAAAAAATTTCCAGCTCAGCTTTCGAGCTTCAGCTTCCAGCTCAGCTCCCTTTGGTGCGGGTGGTGTGGGTGTGGTGTGGAATTATGGGATATGCAATTCTTGTGCGCGAGACGACCCGCGCGAAGCAATCAAAAACTTTCGCGCGCTAAACCGTTACACTTTCACGATATAAAGTGCGACACTTTATTACACTAAAGTACTATTCCATACTACAATTATAACACATAATGCATAGATATGCAAGAAAAATTTTCCCCCTTTCTAACCTATATTAGGTTAGAGAATATTTATTCATTTTTGGGCGAAAAATATGCATAAATATGCAGAAAATCATAGGTTAGAAACGATTTTTTGCATAAATATTCATGCATAATATTCATGCATATTCATTCATTATGCATGGATATTTATGCAAGGTTGATTATAGGATGTATACTTTCACGCTTTAGTGCGGTAAAGTGGCAGGATAAAAAAAGAGAGACGGTTATACCGTCTCTCTCTTGCCAAACCAATATTCGGCGTCAATTTCGGGCATATCCATACCGTCGTACCAGTCACGACGGAAAAAAATGTCGTATTCATCGGCAATATCGGCAACGAACCAGTACGCATTTTCAGCCTCGTTAATACTCACAAAACCGCGCTCTTTAATGACGCCGGTAGTGTTGGAACGGATACGAACGACAGCATTGTACTTTTTGATTTTGTTTTTCATTTTTCAAACCCCTATCTAAAATTTTATTTTGATTTTTAGGCGCAAGGGGTCAAAGCCCCTTGCGTTCGCAATATTCAACATCGTATCTTGTACGGCGGGTAAGCTCTTTGTCACCGTACAAGATATAGCTTACAGGGTCGTCGGGCTTGTGCGTTTCGCGCTTTTTGAGAAACGGCTTGAGATGTTCCGCCAAAGCGCGCTTGTCATTGTCAGAGCGCAGGTCATACCATTCGGCAGGCTCTACGGTAAACTGTCGCGTTTCGTTCTTGATACAAGCGTAAGCGATGTAGACGCTATCCGCAGGAATAGCGCGCTCTACGTCGTAGCACTCACTATCCGTTAACGGACAAAACGTGTGCCAGTCATAATAGCGAATTTCCGTGTACTTGCGCCCGTCAAAAAGCAACACTTTATCGTACACGGTAATACCAAAATCTTCAATGATGTTTCGCATAGTCATTTTACACTCTCCATTCTTATTTGTTGGGCGCGGATATCCGCGCCCTTGTAGCTTAGTTTACGGCTTGTCATATTTCGGGGAAACGCTGACAACCAACTCCCCGTCGCCAATGCCGAAATCAAAAATACTATAATCACGGTCAAGCGCGTTAATATCGCGCACGGTAACGCCGTAATCGTCAACCAATTTGCCGTCAACGACGTAGCCCGTAAACGCGACGCGGAACGGTCTATAGTGGTAAACTTTTAAGCGCATAGGTTTACCAAAATTGTAACGCATGATAAAATCGTTAAGCTCCATTTTTACACACTCCATTCTTATTTGTAGCGCGGGCATAATGCCCGCGCCGCTTTTGCTTGTTAGTCAATCAGCGCATACTCTAAAAGTACGCGCTTTTCGTCTGTGCTCCATGTTTTGCTCACGTCGATTTTCCCTTGCGGCGTAGCTCTGTTGCGCCAACGGGAATGGGGCGTTAAAATGGCCTTAATAGCCAATTCAAAAGCAACACCATCATAGCCGCAATAACCGCTATCTGGTTTTTCAACTTTTGCAAGTTGCTTGTTGAAAAGCTCTACAAATTCCGTTTCGCTGATAGCGTATCCCATTTCAGCGAGAACGTCAAACAACTTATCATGCGTTTCAATCCAACCGCGCACGCGGTTCTCGGATTTGTTTCCCGCGGCGGCGCGATAGGTGACGCCGTTCTCACAGCTCCACTTGAACACGCGGAAACGATAAGTTTTCTTTTCGGCGTCATAGCGGACAAGCTCCGCGCCGTAGCCGCCGGTAAGCATATCCCGCACACTCTCTTTGTGCATGAGAATGGCGTTCCGGTACAATTCCGCGGGGGTGTAGCCGAACGACAACGCCGTAAGCGCGGGGTTGTTGCGTTCATTTTCAGTAAAGTTGCTAATATTTGTCTTAATCTCAAGTTTCATTGTTTTAGCTCCATTCTTTAGTATAATAAAGTATAGCTTAGCGTTTTGGCGGTTATTCCCACAGCTACAGCATCGCGGCACAGTTGCGAAAGGGTATAGTTATCCCTTTGCCTGCGCTCCGCCCTCGCGCGATTTACGCAAACGCATATTCACTTGACAATGTTCGCCGCGCCCGCGCGCGTACCGGCGAGACTCTCTCGGGTCTGTCCGGTTTTCTTTTCTCCCTTGACTGTGCCCACTATAGCATGTAAGGTTAGATTTGTCAACACTTTTTTTTGATTTTTCAAAAACTTTTTTTCGCCGCGCCTTGACGGGGGCGGGTTTGCCCTTGCCCTTGCCCTTGCCCTTGCCCTTGCCCGTGACGGGGGAAGGTTTTCCGGCAGGCAGGCACACACGAATCGTGTACCCCGCCCACCTGGTACATTCTCTTCACAAGCTCAAAATTCCAAGCCCAACCTAAAATTCCAAACTCAAAATAAAATTCCAAATCCAAAATTTGAAATTCCTCACCCACCTGTGGTATAATATAAGTATGGGGCAGGAATACACTTCTTCCCCAACCACATATAATGGAGGTGAATTATCAAATAGATGTCGGACACAAAACAAAAACGCAATCCAGCAAAGTATGTTCCGCCCTACACTCTGGATTTCTCATTAAACGATGCAACCGCACGTTAGAAACTTGTAGAGAACATATTGGAAGTACTCCAACGCTCTGGACGCAAGCCCAACCAAAAAGACCTAGACCTACTATCCAACTATCTCCTATGTGGGGAGGACCCCGATGGTTATAACCCAGTACTCTCCAAAGACATAGAACTAGTCGGCTACTCCACCCCTGCGCGCCCCAAAGAACAATCCTTGGAAGCCCTAGTGGAAAGCCCCACTTTTTCGGAGTCTCTCTTTCGCCAAGGCCCAACACGTTACACCATCCCAAAACCCAATCTGGAGCGCGCATCTTTCGATCCATCACTAGATGCCGCACCCATCCCCCAAAAAGATGCGACCCGCGCCACACAACCAAACCAGCAATCCGATTCTTCTCCTGCCTTGGAGTGTATGAGAGCTCTTTGGAAGCGTATTGACCGCCTAGATGATGCACTTACTAACCCAGGTCTAACCTCCCAGCAAACCTACCACCTACGCAAACTTCTCCTCGAACTTCGTCGAGAACAATACACCATTGGCGACTTCATAAAGCCCCAAATACAACTCCATTCAGTTGTGTAGGATAAGTATCGAGGGGGAGAAGAAACCCAAGGACTTCTTTGGGATACAGACGCATTTCCCATACTTCCTATGGGTCTATATAATGCGCGCCATCCTTAGACTAAGTTCTCTAAACCATATACTATAAACTTACCTGATGAGCCTTTGCGCGAGCCAAAGAACAATTGCTTCTTGGACTTCCGTAATTGGAAGCACATTTACTGGATGAATGAGTTTAGAGAAGATTTGGAAGATTGGAGTGTAGGTGATGCGGAAAGCGCCATCCCCGCACTTTACGCAACATTAGACTTTTATACTAATCTTGCCCATTTGCGCCCCGCGCAAAAACTTATATTCCAACTAAAATCCCAAAATTACACCAACGAGTTCATTTGCGGAGTACTTCATGAGAAGTTAGGGGTAGACTACAGTGAACCCTATATTTCCACTATATATACCAAGCAAATTTGTGAAGGAATAGCCAATGCCGCGCAACTCCATTGGGATACTTTTTGCGCGCGTAAGAACCCCAAAAGCTTCAAACAGTGTAAGGATTGTGGAGCAGTGCTACTTATGGATGGACGCAATTTTGCCCGGTCTTCCCGTAATGCGGGGGGATGGAATTGCAGGTGTAAGTGGTGTGAGAGAGAGAAACGTAAGGCCCAGTAGTAATTGGGCATTTTATATAATAATCTATATAAAAGATGGATAAATTTTTGGACTGCGCGCAGACAATTGCGTAGTCTTGGAGGAACACATTGCGTTATAGTAAGATAAAGAAATAGATTGGAGTTGAAGTAAGCTCCGAAGAACTACTTCACTTTGTGGAGTAGAGTATGAAGTTGAATCCCGTAGAGTTTATGGGACTTTTGAAAATTATGTGTGTTGATGGCTGGGTGAGAGGATGTCCTAGGGTGGGGGATAGTTTATTGGGAAACTAGGAAAATAAAGTACCTAGTAGTTCCCCTCTTGAGCCTGCTACGCAGGCTCAAGAGGCAGAAGAAATTGGATTTACTTCCGAATTGCAAGTGCGCGAGCCCATGAATTTGTAGAATGGAGAGATATCCATTGAGGAAAATGATGCTACCCGCGCCCTCAAAGTAGATAGTGTAAGTGAGACATCTAATTAGAAAACTGACTTAGAAACGCACAAACCCATGACTTTATAGAGTTGTAATTTGACTATCAAAAAAATAGAATCAATTCATGCTCTCGGAACAAATGATACAAATAAAACATCTAATTAGAAGACTAACTCAGATTGCGCGGGCTCCATAAAAATGGAGCATGGTAGTAAATCCAAATCTCACCGAACTGCGCGGCCTCTTGAGGAAATGTTATCTGAGGTAATTGATACATACCTTACCCTTGGGCGGAAACAACGTCAAGAAATAGCGGTTCTCTTATATTAGATAACCGAAGAAAAGAAAAAGAAAACTTAGAAATAAGGAGGCTAGATATGCCGACACCAAAGAAAAAAGTTATTTTCCAAGATTGCGAGAAATGCGGGCGCACGTATGATAGTTCCAACTATCTTCCCACCCGCTCTCCGCTTTGTCCTTCTGGGTATATTCATATTTGTAATAGATGTTTAGAAAAGTGGTTTGCAGAATAGCCAGAAGAAACCAAATGGGAGTCTATTGATAAGATTTGTTAGTTAGTTGATGTCCCATTTATTCCCGCTCGATGGTAGAAATTATATGATGACCAAAAAGAAAAAGCAATTTCTACTTATGTGGCAATATTCTAGTCTGCGGAATACTCTCATATTGGTTGGCGCGAATACCAAAAAAAGTATGAAGAATTACGAGAAGAAGGTACTTTAGATTATCAAGTTATTCCTGGACTTGAGGCTCAACGACGTGAAGAGTTGAAAACCAAATGGGGTTCAAACTATGATGATGAAGAATTACAGTATTTGGAACGTCTTTTCCAAGGAGTACAAAACACTTAGAATATCAATGGAGACCTTCAAATGGATCAAGCATTGAAACTTTGTAAGTTGAGCTTGATTATTGATAGCCGTATTCGTGAAGGCGCGGATATTGATAAGATGCTTGGGTCTTATGAAAAGTTGGTGAAGATTGGAGAATTTACACCAAAGAATGCAAAGAATGCAGAGGATTTTGATAGTGTAGGTGAGCTTTTCGCTTATCTTGAAAAAACAGGTTTTGTGAATAAATTCTATGATGGTGTAAAGCGAGATATTGTTGATATTACTATGAATAATATTCAAACTTTCTGTCAACGCTTATATACTCAAGAGCCAGGCATTGGTGAAGAAATTGATAAGCGTATTGAATCTCTAAAAATGGCAAAAGATATTGAAGACTCTATGGGACTTCAAGATAATTATGCTACTGATGAGATGTCAATGGAAGTAGACGAAATGTTTGAAAATGAGGACTTCAATCCAGAGGTAGGCGAATGATAGATACTCCTGGTAGTATAATTGCCACAAGTTGCCTCGTTGCTACATAGAAATTTTATAAAAATGGTTTTGAAGTTGAAAAAGGAGTAATTCTTACTTAGCAAAGAATTGAAGCAAATAGAAAACTTTATGAATATTATGCAAATTTATTTACTGCGTATCCTGATATATTTGTTAAACTTATTACTCCTTCTCATTCAAGTTTTGAACTTTTTTTCTATTAGGTAATTTTCTTGCGCGCGTGTATGAGGTATCGTTATCATTATTGTACTGCTCCGCGCGCATTCTCAAAAACTTTTGTTTCGATACTCGCTCTCTTTTTGAAATGTATATTTCAACCTCGTAGTAAAATATTTATTGTTGCCCCCGCTAAATCATAGGGCGCGAAAAACGCAAAAGAAAAAATAGTTGAAATCTATCAGTTGTTCCCCTTACTTCGAAAGGAAATTGTGGGTGGAGACATAAGTGATACCCCTGGTAATTTCGGTAAAGATTACATGACACTAACGTTCAAGAATGGAAGCGTTCTTGATGTAGTTGGTGCCTTAGATTCCACGCGCGGAGGGAGACGACACTGTCAAATTTTCAAAAAAATGTCGACCTCCACGTCAAAATTCTATAATAGGTATAATAAAAATCCTACTTATAATTAGGAGGGAATATTATGATAGGATATTTATACCACATTACTAGTAAAACCACGGGTAAAATGTATATCGGCATTACAAGTGATATTGTAAGACGATTTAGACGGCATAAAACTGAACTCAATAATAATACTCATCATAGTTCAAAACTGCAAAATGCTTGGAATTATTACGGAGCAGATGATTTTATTTTTTCTTATGTAGAAGTTGAAATCAATTAGTATGATGATTTATATGAAATTGAATGCGCCGAAATCGAAAAATACGATTCATATAATAATGGATATAACAGTTGCTCTGGCGGGAAAATTGCAGACTGGCGCCAAAAAGTTCAAAATTAGGATTTAGTCGATTTTCTTTGTATACAGTATTATTATGGAGATGGCTATGGGAAAACTTTTGAAGAAATAAAAGGTTGGAGTAAAGGAACTGCATCTGCTTGCAAGAGAGGTATACGTTTCTTAGATGCACATTGTATTTTTGAAAAGATGACGGAGCAAGAAAAAGCAATGCACGCTCAACAAGTGTTTGAAGAATTACAATTGTCAGAGAGGGCCTTTTCAAGACAAATGAAATAGGGTGGTTGCAAAAAAAGTTATTAGCTAACACAAGATGATTTCTTTTTTGCTTTTTGCGCCCAAGAAATGCATTATGGATATTCTTGTGTTGCTTTATATTTAGGTATCAAAAGCGCGACCGTAAAGGATTGGTTCAATGGACGTAGCCGAAAGAAAGAAAAAAGCGCCTATTTAGAATTATCGCCGGCTAAAAAGGGACAATATAGACAAATAGTAGAAACAGCTCATTTAGAAGAGCTAGAAAATGTAAAAGAACGAATATCTCGTCAATCATACGGCAGTGTATAAATCGCGGTATTAAGCGGGAACCCTAAACCTCCCTCAAGGCATGGGAATCCGAACCGAAGGCTAAAATAATTTTAGTCAGGGGCAACGACTAGGTAGTGAAAAAAATATAATCTACCCACGAGACCGCGACACCTTGTGTGAAAAGATAGTCTGAACTTGCAAGAAATTGTAAGATGTAGGGGATAAAGAGCCCTTACGATAACAAATGGGTTTGATAGATGAGGTTCTTGACCATGATGGTGATACCCTCAATGAGATTGTCTTACCACTTATGAACGTTGCGCGCCGTATGCCCAATGGTGAGGTCAACCCTTATGAACCTTCTCAAGCGCAATTTTATATGACAACCGCGGCGCAAAAATCAACTTATGCTTACAATAAACTTATTGAATTATTTGAACAAGAAATAATTGACCCAAGTAGTTGTTTCGTATGGGGAACCTCTTATCAAGTTCCAATGGCTCATGGGCTTATTACAAAACAATTTATAAATGAAATTCGAACTGCTTCTACCTTCAAGGAAGATAGTTTTGCACGAGAATATTGCTCAATTTGGACTGGTGGTTCGAATGAGTCTTGGTTCAACTACGACCGTATTTCTAAATATCGAAAAATTGTAAATCCAGAAACTCACCGAAAAAATATGAACGACCATGATTTTTTCTACTTATTATCAGTGGATGTTGGCCGAATCGGTTGCCAAACTGTTGTTAGTGTTTTCAAGGTTTTTCGAAATCCAGAGGGCTTCAGAAGTAACCTTGTAAATATGTATATACTAGGGAAACACGACTATGACCGCCATATGGAATACTAGGTGCGTGATTTGAAACGCATTATAAAAGCTTTTGACCCATTAGAAGTTGTGATAGATGGCAACGGACTTGGGGTATCAATGCTTGATTTTATGGCGCGACCCACTTTCGATAGTGAAGAAGGTATAATGTATCCTTCATATGGTAGTTTCAATGATGAAGATATGAAAAAGACTCAGCCACGTGATGCTATTTAGATTATTTATGTTATCAAAGCAAATACAAAATTGAATAGTGAAATTCATAGTAATTGCTATTCGCGCCTTTATAGCGGGAAAGTTGGCTTACTCATAAAAGAACAAGAAGCTAAAAATAAGTTGATGGCAACTAAAGTAGGCCAAAAAATGAGCGTAGAAGACCGCGCGAAGCGCTTACTGCCTCATGAAATAACTACACGCCTATGCGATGAGTTAGGTAATTTACGTCTCAAACAAACTGGCAACCAACAAGATATCGTACTTGAACAAATCAATTCTCGATTTGGAAAAGATAAATTCTCTTCTTTCGAATATGGGCTATGGCGCATCAAAGAATTGGAAGATGAATACACCAAAAAGAAAGCCAAACGAATTGGCAAACGTATTTTGACCTTCTATACGGAGGCGAAATAAAAGGAGGTATAAATGGAAAACCAAAATGAAACCCCTAAACGCCTCCATGACTTTTCACTCGATGCTTTCAAAGCTTCTATAAATGCTATGATAGCCACTAGTGATAGTGGTTATCGTAGCATATATGAAATTGGAAGATTGCGCCGAGTAAAAGAATACAACGAGGAAGAAATAAAACGTATTATAGATAGTGGCACTTTACAATAGCAATAGGATTTATCTTACTCTTATTATTCTATTGATGGCTTCTATCGTAGAATTTGCATTTATTATGCAACAATTCTAAAGTATTTAGGTATACTAATTCCAGACCCTGCATTTGGACATACTATTACAGAAGAAAATATCTCTCGTCGTTATCACAAAGCCTTAGACTTTATTGACAAAGCATCTATTCCTGCCTTAGCAACTAATATGATGATAAAGGCTGTAGTATATGGCGTATATTACGGAGTAATACAAACGCTGGACAAAGAACATTTTGCAATTTTAGACTTACCTGTTGGCTATTGTTATACACGATATAAAGATGCTAGTGGGAATGACCTTATTGAGTTTGATTTACGCTATTTTGCCACTTTGAGTGAAGCTGATGGCACTAGAGAACGTGCTTTACGTGCTTATCCCAAAGAGATGGTGCGCGCCTGGAAACGCTGGGAGAATGGAAAGGGGAGCCAATATTATCTCATTCCTTCATCTATTGGAATTTGTATTCCCTTTTTTGATGGCCGTCCTTTTTTCTTGCCCGCTATTCCCTCAATTGTAAATTATCGTGATTATGAAGCAATGGAAAAAAAGAAGGACGCAGATGAAATAAAGAAAATACTTATTCAAAAAATTCCCCATCTTACAACCAACGGTGAACTTCTTTTTGAACCTCCTGAAGCTGAAGAAATTCATCGTGGCACTGTCAATATGTTGAAGAATAATAGCAATATTAGTGTGCTTACAACATACGCAGATGTAGATGTATAGGGAACTAATACTCAAAATGAAAGTGTGACAAAAAATAATCTTGAGAAGATTGCAAATACAGTTTATCGTTCTGCCGGAGTAAGTGCTAATATTTTTGCATCTACAAGTAATTTGGCTTTGACAGTATCGCTTCAAAATGACCTTGCGATGGTTATGCCCGTCGCGCAAAAAATTGCAAATGTATTTACTAATGCGGTAAATACTATGTTTAGCAACTCTAATATAAGGTTCAAATATAACATTTTACCTATTAGTTATTATAACGAAAAAGAATTTCTTGATAATACTTATAAGGGTGCAACCACTGGATATAGTTTTATTCTTCCGGCCTTGGCTATGGGGCTAAATCAAAAGGATATTGTAAATGTGAAAGACCTTGAGAATGATTTACTTGGTTTGCGCGAACGCCTTATTCCACTTCAAACCTCATATACTGAAAGTAATAAAACTACTGGTAATGGTGCGGGGAGACCTACCTTACCAGATGATTAGAAATCAGATAAAACAATTCGCAATATCCAATCTCAGGGTGCGAGTGAAGAAGGAGGCAATGAATAATGGAAGACCAGTTGAAAGACTTTCAACGGCAACTCCAAGTAGTTGTCTACGAAATAAAATCAAAATTTAACGAAATTAGTAGCATAGCCCGCGCACGCATTTTTTATAAGGGGTAGAATAGGAATGCTACTTATATAACAGAGGAGTTCGCGGAAAAACTTTTGGCTACAGTTCCTTATACTCCAGTAAAGGGTATTTGGGATGAAACTAAAGGAGATTTTCTTGACCACGGCGAAAGTCGCACGCAAGGTAAGATTTACGGCGTTGTGCTGGCTGAACCTAATTTTGCTTGGGAAGACTTCATAGATAAGGATGGAATTACGCGCACCTATGCTTGTGTTGATGTTCTTGTGTATACTGAAATCTATCCTGAAGCAAAATATATTGTCGGGAAATCATTGTCGATGGAATTACTTCCAAAGACAATAAAAGGTAAATGGAAAGATATAGATGGAACACAAGTTTATGTGTTTTCTGAAGCTTCTTTTGCCGGCCTCCAAGCTTTAGGTGATGATGTGGAACCTTGCTTTGAGGGCGCGGCCTTCTTCGAACTTTTCAACCAAATGTAGGAACTCTACAGTAAAATACAGCAATATAATTTGAAATCAGGAGGAAAGAGCATGGAAATCAATTTCAAGCTTTCTGATAGTCAGAAGTATGATTTGATTTGGAAAGCCGTAAATCCTGAATATACAGAGGAAGGCGGTTGGGTGTGTTCCACCTCCGTTTGCGATGTATATGATGATTACGCATTGTGCTATGACTACGAAAATTCACAATATTTTCGTCAGTATTACACAAAGAATGAGGATAGCATTACTCTCGGTGATAAAGTAAATGCCTATATTATTGAAGTCAATGAGAGTGAAATGAATGCCCTTAATGCTCTGCGCGCCCTCAATGGTGGCAACTATGAGAAGATTGATGAGAATTACACTGCTTTGAAAGAGTAGAATGAACAATTCTCTGCTACTATTACCGAGCGTGATGCGAGTATTGAGGAGTACAACACGCAGATTGCCAATCTCCAGAATGAGCTTGAAACTGCGAATAATAGCCTAACTACTGCCCAGGCTGACCTTGAAGTTGCGAATAATTCTCTCAATGAGGTCACTGCTGAACGCGACAGTTTGAAAGATTACCAGCATACTGTTGAAACTGGTAATAAGCAAAAGATTATTGAAAAATATGCTTTGAAGTTGGATGATGAAGTCGTCGCTAACTACACTGCGAAGATTGATGAGTATACTGTGGAAAGCCTTGAAAAAGACCTCTCTTATGAGCTTGTTAAGGCCACACCGTCTATCTTTTCGGCTACTGAGCCGACTGTTATTCCTAAGGCGGACACCCCGCTTTCTGGAATTGAAGCAATTTTGAATCAATATAAGTAATGGAGGGTAAAACCTAATGAGCAAGAAATTTGAAATCGATCTCTACTCTCAGTTAGAGTTGAATAACGTTGCCTTCCGCCGCGATGGTCATATTGAGGCCCAGTGTGCGTTAGATGAAGGCTTTAGTGAAGCCCCTGCCGAAAATGGTATGCTTCTTGCCGTTGACAAGGCCAATGGTCTTATCAAGCTTCCTGTTGATGGCTCTCTTCCAATTGCTCTGAATTATACTGCTGAGCATATGTATGACGAGCGCAAGACGGGTCTGAAGAACTTCTGCCTCCGTCCTGAAGATGGCTTCTATCCTCGCATGGGTTATCTTTCTGTGGGAGATCTTTTTACCACAAACTGCCTTTGCTATAATGAGACAGATTATACTACCCAGAATGCTCTTGAAGAGGCTCTTGGCAAGCTTGGCGAGACTGCTGTTTATGGTGGCGCCGATGCTTCTGGCCGTATCTGCCTCTCGAAGGAAAAGCCTGCCTTTGGTCCTGTGCTCAAGGCCGTCAAGTTCTATACCATGCCTAACGGCGAGCCTGGCGTGAAGTTCCAGGTTATTGGTTAATCTAAGGAGGAGGTAAATATAATGGCTACTATTGCTGAAATCAAAGAATTAGCTCTTCATGCAGCCAAGGGTACTGCTCCTGCTAATTTTAGTGAGAAGAATGTAAATGATGCTCTTCGTGGCGAAATGGCCGCGATGTGCAGTTCTATCAATGAGTTCCGTCGTAATCAGTATGACATTTTTCAGATTATGATTGAGACTGCGGATGAGGTTGTTCCTCCCAAAGTCATTGCCCGTATGGGTTCTTTCGCGGAAATCAAGTCCGTTTCCCAGGGAACCAAGGCTATCTTCCGTAAGAAGCTCGGCAAGAACCGCGCGAAGAGCTTTGTAACTCGCGTTGGTCTTTCTGGCGTATATGAAACCTTCCGTCTTGATGCTGAAGAGTATGAAGTCAGTGCGAAGGCTGTTGGCTCTGCCGGTACGATTGATTTTGAGCGCTTCCTTGATGGTGCCGAAAGCATGGCCGATATTATGGAGATTATTGTTGAGGGTCTTGAAGATGCGGCCTATATTGAAGTTGCTCGTTGCTTGATGGGTAGTTTGAATAATGTTAAGCGTCCTGCCGCGAATTAGTATATTGATAGTGCTTTCAACGCTGCGAACCTTCAGAAGCTCGTCAACACTGTGAAGATGTATGGTGATGGCGCTGTTATCTTTGCGGCTCCTGAGTTTATCGCTGCTATGGGTCCTGATGCGATTGTTCCTCCGATTGCTGGTGTTGCACAGGGTATCTACTCTCCTGATGACATCGAGAGTATTCACAATCTTGGCCGTATCCGTATCTTCCGTGGTTGCCCGATTGTTGAAATTCCTCAGGGATTTGTCGATGAGAGCAATACTTCTACTTGGATTAATCCTCAATTTGCTTATGTCTTTCCCGCTGGCCGTGAGAAGGTTGTTAAGTTTGTATTTGAGGGTGATACCCAGATGTGGCTTGCTGACAACCGTGATCAATCCATGGAAGTCAACTTCTACAAGAAGATGGGCGCTGCCATTCATACTTTCAATAACTGGGGTATTTACCAGAATACCGGCATTGCCGATACTTCTGCCCAGCCCTACGGTTTCTAATTTAGGGTATAACTAATTTATAATATATAGGTGGGGAGGTTATTAACCTCCCCAACCGGAGCAAAAGGAGAGAATTATAATGGATGCTGAATATAAAGTAAAAGTTTCCAGTCAGTGCACTGGTCATGTGGGACTTACAGTTCCAAATCGCAATTTTGTGCGTAATTGGTCAAAGAAAGGACAAACAATCCCTATTCCTTTTGAAGTCCTTGAAGAAGCAATTTTTGATGAGGGCTTTATGAATATGATAAATCAAGGTATACTTCATATTGATGACCTCACGGCCGCCAAGGCACTTGGTCTTGAATCAGAGGATACAAAAGTTCCCGTAAATCATAAAGTATATTCTGACGGTGATTTGAAGTATATGTTGAATTTTGATAAGCAAGCTGACTTTGAAGAAAAGTTTTTGGCTATGCCTCGTGAACAGCAAATGTAGTTAGTTGATATGGCTGTAGATATGCGTGTGCGCGATGGCGATAAAATTGCTTTTATCAAGAAAATTCTTGGAGTAGATATTGATAAGGAGATTTCTTTTGACCTTCGAATGAAGGAGGAGTAATATGAGCACTCCTTATTCACAAGTGTATGATGCATTCACTTCGAAAATTCTCGACGATGAATGGCAGACCTGGGATGATCCTGATATGGTTGCCGCAGATATGCGCCAACTACTTGAAGATGGGATTGTGCATTTCAAGTTCCCCCGAACTTCTCTTACAAGAGATGATGATGGTTTTACCAATACTCTGAATACCACTGAAATTCAGATTATTGCTACATATATGAAAATTGAGTGGTTAGATAGATGTATTTTGACGTGGCAACATTTGAAGCCACTGTATAGTGAAGCTGACTTTTCTCAAGCAAATCTTATTGACAAGTTTACCAAATTACTTGATAAGGAATGGACGCGCGCCCGCAAACTGGAAGCTAATTATTACCGTTCTGTGGACGAAAAGCCGTGGCCTTTCCGCAATATGGCAGGTAATTGATATGGAACAACTTGATGAAAAGACAGTATGGGATGGGTATATAAATTAGTTTCGTAATAAATTATTTGGACTTCTTTGTGAATTTGAGAAACAGGGAGAATGGGAAAAATTTCTCGATAGCCTATTGATTGAATTAGGTGGTTTTGATAGCTCCCATAGATCTATAAATTATTATAAATTGTCTCATAATATGAATTAGTTGCGCTATGTAAGATATGAGTATTTCCGTAGTATAATTTTTGAATGCATGGGACTTTTATCAAAGATAAAATGAATTATTATGATGAAGTTTATTTGAAACGTCTAAATAGATACGGGACTGATTTTGCTTCACGAGTACAAGGTTAGCGCGAAGCTGACTGGATGAGATATAAGTCTATGTCTACTTATAGGGTTGAATTTGAGGATGAAGAAGGTAATAAGCTTTCTGGGACTCTTGAACCAAATAAGCAAGATGAGACAGAAACTACTCAATGGTTGCTTTTAGATTTGGATAAGAAGTATCCTGGTGGTACGATTTTTCTAATTTCTGGAAAGCATAGCGAAAATCGCTGGATGATTTTGTTTTTGCGCGAGACACAATCAAAAGGTTATAATAAGTATATGGTGCTAAAACTGACCCATCTTATTCAGTGGAAAGATAGGGCGGGCGCGCAACACGAAAGTTGGGGATACTTTTATGGAAAAATGGACCGTATTATTTATGATGTAATTCGTTCCACGGCAAAGAACCCCAATTATCAAGACCCAGATAAGGAAACTCATATTATTATGCCAACCACTAGAGATTTGAAGCGAGAAGACTATCTCGTTATTGATGAAGAGGGGTATATTGTAACTGGTTATGATTTGAGCTCTACACCTGGGGTTGAATATTTTAGTTTGAAAGAGACAATGGTGCGAGATACCACGCCAGTTGATATTATTGGTGAAACTGGTGATGATACTTTCTGGCTTACAGGAGGTAATGAGTAATGGGAGTAAGAAATCTAGGAGAGATGGGGCAAAACTTACAGAAAATAATTAAGCGTTTACTTGCTAATTAGAATCTTTGTAAGTTATTATATTATACCGATAAAGACCCCTTGAATGGAGAGGATATCTCTGATACTACAATTCTTTATGGTAAGCAAATTACAATAAATCCGCAATATAATCCTGCTGAAAAAGATTATAGCGTTGTTATCCCAATGGTACAACATGGCCGGCGCGGAAAGAATGATGAATTTACAGATATACTTATTCGTATTTATATCTATGTTCCGCAAACCCAGTGGATTATAAAAAGTGATAATTTGCGCCCTTATCTTATTCTTGGTGAATTGCAAAACAGTTTAGAAGATAAGAATATAAATGGGTTAGGAACCATCAATTGTAGTGATTTTGTTTTGAACATGGTTACAGAACAAATGACTAGCTACTATATAGATTTCAACATTACTCAATTTGCATAATGATTGAAGAAGCATTCATAGGTTATCCAATAAACTTTTAGGATATTTGCTTGGTATATCCGCCTTTCAATAAAGATATAATTGCATTTGGATATTAGAAATTTATGGTGCTTACGTCTCTTTTGACACAAACCCAAGACGACATAGATGATTAGTTGGCTGATGCGAAGTTAGACCAAAATCCGACTCCTTTTTAGCAACTATTTCTTTAGGCTACTTTATATCCTCCGATGAAGGTACATATTTGTGAAATTCTGAAATTTTTTACTCATATGGACATTAGACTATTACCAGAAATTGGTGGTATAGTATTTGGAGAAGTGACTGAAAAGCGCATTATTACAGAAGAGAACTTTTTTGATTTTCAAAATGTAATTCGCGCGGCCATAGGCAATAAATTAGAAGAAAAGCCTAAAGAAAATGAAAATCCACGTATTCGACGTATGAAAGCATTATCTCGCAAAAGAGATAGAATAAAAGCTAAGTAGCATAAAGCACCACAAGAACTACTTACTTTACTTACTTCAGTATGCTGTATGAATAGTGGACTAAATCCATCGAATGTTGGTGAAATTACTTATGCAGCGACTAAGTCGCTTATAGATAGATATACCGAAAAGGATGCGTATGAGACACGCACCGCTGCGATGCTTGCTGGAGCACAGAGTGAAGGCAAGGAACAGACTTATTGGATTCGAGACTTAGATAGCTGAGCTTTAAAATTAAATCTTAAATATAGGAGGTCATTACTTATGGCGTCTATATTAGATCGTTATGGTAGATAATGCCACGCTAAAAGAGTAATCTTTTAGATGACAATCTCGTGAATTGCTGGAACATCCTAAAGCTAACTGAACTACAACATAGTGTAAAGCAAATGTGAAAGTTAAAAAATCAGTTAGATAGTAAATCTAAGGAGGTTTTAAAATGGACAATCAGCAGCCAAGCTTTCAAAAAACTTTTTTTATTCCCCCAATGAAAGGATATGGGTATATTTATAAATATACTAGTCCCTCTGGAAAAAGCTATATAGGACAAACAATGGGAAGTTTATATAGTAGAGCAAAAAGTATTTCTACTGGAATTGGCTATAAAAAATGTTCTTTATTTTGGAAAGCTATATAGAAATATGGTTGGCCTAATTTTGAAGTATTTATATTAGCTGAACTTCCAATTGAAAAGCTAAATGAAGCGGAATAGAATTTCATTTAGCTATATCATACTTTATCTCCTAATGGATATAATTTATCAAGTGGCGGTGAAGGTGGAAAGAAAGTTCCTGTTTATACTTATTCTGCATAGAACGGAGAATTTTTAGAACGTTATAATAGTGTAACAGAGGCTTCTTTATTTACCGACGTACCCATTGAAACCATTTCTGCAATTTTACATAATGATGGAAGAAAGCAAGCACATAATATTATTTTTTTAACCAGTTATGTAGAATTTTATGATATAAAATAGTTGGCGCGCGCGAACTATCATAAAGTTTATGTTTATGATATGGATGGTGTATTTATTCAAGATTTTATATCTATACAGGAAGCTTCAAGGTTTTTATCTGTTGCAGAAAGTAGCATTAGAAAATGTTTGAATGGTACTGCTTTTTCTGTAAAAAATTATCGCTTTGATAGCATAAAATATGATAAGATGCCTGTTAAAAGAAGTTCTAAAGAGCCAATCTCAGTAGAACAAATTGATGCCACTACAGGAGAGAAAATTGCAGAATATACTTCTTTAGCTGAGGCCGCACGAGCGATTGGGCTAGCAAGTGGTGCTGGAATAAAAAAAGTAATTACCAGAGGAAAAGGACTAAGCGGTGGCTTCTTCTGGAAAAAGAAAGAAGGTTCAACGACTAAGAGCGAGTAAAATCCTACTCGACTGTGCGAGACATCCTAAATAAGGATGAAGATATAGTCTAATCTTGCAAGAAATTGTAAGCTGTCATTTGACGGGCAGTTTGGGAAACTGCTGAATGTAAATGATTAAAGAGGTTGCTGACGTAACATTCTGGCACCTCAATGAGTACGGTGAGCCTGATTTTCCCGTACTTTATCTTGACACACTGAAGGTTTCAACGATTGAGCAGACTGCTTCTACTGCCGATGCTACTGGTGGTAAGGGTAATGCTAAGCTTGTAAGTTGGGATTATGGTAAGGAAATCAATGTTACTCTTGAAGATGCGTTGTTCTCCCCCAAGTCCATGTCACTTATGTTTAGCGGCGCAAAGAGCACAATTGATACTACAGCTAAGAAAATAAAGAAGACCATCAACTACTTGAATACTGCGGATAATACTGCGCTTCCTCAGAAGCTTATCAAGCAGGAAGATGGAACATATCGTGTTGCTACTGCGGAAGAGATTGCGGCTGCTGGAGAAAATCTTATCGCTGTGGAATGGTATAAGGCTGATGCAAAAACCGCTGAGGATGGCAAAGTTGCTACTGACACTCAGGCCAAGGCTGGTGAGCGCTTTATTGGCGTGTATGTTGTAGATGTCGCTGAAGGTAATGGCAAGACCATTACAATCGACGCGGCGCACTTCCCTGGCACTTATCGTGTTGTTGGCGATACTTATAGCCGTAGTGAAGCGAGTGGCGAAGATGAGTTAACTTGGAATAGCTCACTTGTAGCGTAAGCTACTCGATTAAACGCAATTAAATGCTGGAAATTCCTAAAGCTAATTAGACTACAACGTAGTTGGTCACAACAAGCGTGAATGTTCTAAGAACTAATTAGATGTAACAATGGAGAATCAGCAACTATGGAGGATTATAATATGGCATATATTTATATGTATACTGCTCCGAATGGTAAAAAATATGTGGGGCAAACAAGAACAAGTTTAGAAAAAAGACGTAAAGATGAATATGGCACTGGTTATATTGGCTCTCCTTGCTTTTGGAATGCGATCCAATATTTTAAAGGGTTGCAAAATTTTACTTGTAAAATTCTTGAAGAAGTAAATGATGATGAAATTGATGAAAAAGAAAGATATTGGATTGAAAAAGAAAATAGCTTAGTTCCCAATGGATATAATATTGACAAAGGCGGGCAAGGGCAACACAACAATAAAGCTGTTGACCAGTATAATTTGAAGGGTGAAAAGATAAAATCTTTTCCCTCTATACAGGCTGCGGCAGATGCAAACGGGTGTCATATTAGTGCGATTTTGAATGTCTTATCTGGGAGATGCAAGCAAGCACATGGTTACTACTGGACTTATAAAGATGAGCCTTTAGTAATTCTTCCAGATAAAAAATCTCATAGAAAACACATTTATCAATTTGATTTACAAGGTAATATAATAAAAGAATTTGAGGGCGCGCGCAATGCAGATAGGTTTTATGGTTTGCCGATGGGGACTTGTGCGAGTTGTGCAAATAAAAATCAAAGTAGAAAACGTGTTGGAGAATATATTTTCTCTTATGAGGACGAACTTGATTTTGAATATTATAATCTTCCAAGCTCAACGACTAGTCGAAAGACGTAGGGATAAAGTTTCCCGAAATGTTGCGCCCCTCTTTTTTAGAGGGTGAAGATATAGTCTAATCTCATATGAAAGTATGAGCAGTTATAAACGGCATAGAGGTAACGCTCTATGTGAATATAGATGTCTTCCAGTTCGTAATTTACAAGGCTAAGGTTTCTGCTGAGAATACCATTACTCTTCAGGCTGATGGTGATCCTTCTACCTTCAATCTCAACCTCACTGTTCTTCGTAATAGCGATGGCAAGATGATGGACCTTATTCAGTACAAGGTGTAATTTATATAACATATTAGAGAGGGAGAAATCCCTCTCTTTTTTATTGATTTGATTGCGCGGGCTCAACAAAAATGTAGGAACTATATGTATAAAAATCCACTTATATATGAGAAAGGAGGCTTTAGCACATGAGTGAACAATTATTTGGTGCCAAAGAACTCTATGACGTAGTTTTACGGACAACCTTTGAAACTACTATAAATGGGAAGCATTATGATGAAGGAGAAGTCGTAGTTAGATTTGGACGACTTCAAATCGCGCAATTGAATGGAAGATATTCATATGTCGCGGCGAAAGGTGGATATGATAATAGAGAATTAGTTACTTGGGAAGATATGAATAGCGTATCACTAACTTTCTCTCAAGGAGTGTTTTCTAAAACCTAGTTGGCTTTCCTTATGAATAGTAGTATTAATCAGTAGGCTATGCCAGAAAAGAAATTGGTTCCTAAAACAGAAACTTTAGAAGCAGATGATGAAGGGGTTATAAATCTTCAATTTGTACCTCAAAAGTTATTTGTGTATAAAAAAGATGGCTCCCGCGTAAAGGATTTTGTTCTTGAAGGGCAAAAAATAAAGGGTTTAGTTACATATGAGGAATATGTATGTGACTATTATTATGAGTATCAAGAAGATATTGTTTATCTCCAAAGTGGGCTTGGAATAACTAATGGTTATTTGCGCTTGGAGGGTAAAACGAGATTAAAGGATGATAATACTGGACATATTGTAACGGGATTGATTACAATACCGAGACTAAAGTTGAAAACTGGTATATCAGCAAGATTGGGAGCTAACGCGGAACCTATTATTGGGACTTTTCAAGGCGAAGGCTATCCGGTTGGGACAAAAGGGAATAAGACGGTGTGTAGTCTTACTATATTGTCTGATGATATAGATAGTGATTTTTGACGGTATTGGCTAATGGCAATACCGTCATTTTTATTGGGTGGTGAATTATGGCACAGAATACATTAGAGATTGTTGCGAAAGTAAAGGCTGATGTAAGTGAAGCTTAGAAATAGTTTCAATAGTTATTCGCGCAATTTCAAAATTTTAAATTAGACAAAAACGCCACTGCGGATATTACAAAAAGTTTCTCAGATTTAAACAAAGCTTTTGAGAAATTATAGGTAGCAGGAGAAAATGCTGCTGGCGGGAAAACTACTGTTGAATAGTTAAAAAATATTGGACGTGCAAGTTAGGATGTTAATAAAGCGATAGCTAATTTGAATCATAGTTTAAATAAAGTCGGCGATAAAAATTTTATTATCGACATGAATACTCCTGAACTTGTAAAAGCCAGATAGGATATTGAAGGGTTATCATAGGTTTTATCTAATAAATATACTCGTGCTGTAGAATAGGCAAAAGAAGCTTAGGCTACTTTGGCAAACAGTGGTTATACAAAAACAATTAGTGGTTATTCTGATTTGGTGAATGCTCTTGGCACACAAGATTTAGAAAAAGCTCAAGAGAATTTTAAAAAGTTACAAAATAATATTGATATAGCCAGTAATTCTATTGCAGGTAGCATTAAAAATTTATAGTAGAAAATTGCAGATACCGTTTCTGGAAAAGAAGCCTAGAAAACTTCTTTAGAAGGATTTCGTGATAAAATTAAATAGGAATTAGATGGAGTAAAAGCTGATTTAGACAGTTTTTCGTCTTCGTCAGCTTCTCAAGCTAAGAAAAATGATATTTTTTCTTCTTTGATTGGGAAAATTGGAGACAATAAAAATTTAAAACTTTTTAAAACACAGCTTGAAGAAGTAAAAACAACTTTAATCAATTTTACTCCTAAAGATGCAGGGAAACTAAAAGAGTAGCTTGCAGCAGTTTGGAATACTTATTAGAACACTGCGCGGCCTGAGAATATTTCTGCTTAGGCTTGGAGCGGATTTGGACGCGCTTTCCAAGCTAGAATGGGAGAGAACGGTGCTTTCCAAGACCTCATCAATTCTGGCACAATTGCTCAGTAGAAAATTGATGAATTAAAAGCTAAATTATCTACTTTTGGGCAAGAAGCTGCAAATCTTGGTATTGAGAGCCCTTTTAATAAACTTATAGAAGGATTAACTGCTGGAAATTTAGATATTAGCAAATTTGATGAACAAATTACTAAAAAAATTCAAAAATTAAATGCTGATATTACTAAAGCTCAAACTGAGGGTTCGAATGTATAGAATATTGAAAAACTCACAAAGCAAGCAGAGGCATTAAAAGCATTTAAAGCCGCTATTGATGAAGCTTTTGGTTCTTCTGTATAGTCATAGATTCAAGGCACTAATGAAAAATTAGGCGAAGCTACAAATCGACTTAGCCAAGAACAGCAGGCACAAATATAGGCTGCCACAGCATATTATCGAGATTTTGCTAATGCTATGGGAGAAGCTGGCCAAAAAGCTGGTTCCTTAACTGGCAACATTAAAGGAGCTACAGATTCGCTTGCTCGTCAAAAAGAAGAACTTGGTCAAGTAATTTCTCGTTTTGCATAGTTTGGCACAATGGCTGGTATCATTCGTACATTTACTAAGGTTGTACGGAGCGCATTCTCGTCAGTAAAAGAACTTGATGAAGCAATGAATAACATTGCTGTAGTTACTGATTATACAACTAAAGATTTGTGGAACTAGATTGACGCATATACGGCAATGGCACAAGCTACAGGTTCTACAATCAAAGGTTCTTATGAAGTTGCACAGTTGTATTACCAGTAGGGTCTTACTGATGCAGAAGTAATGGCGGCTGCAAATGAAACATTGAAAATGGCTCGTATTTCAAATATTGATTATGCAGCGGCCACTGACTATGCGACTGCGGCTGTCAAGGGATTTGGACTGGCTTATCAAGACTTGGCTCATATCAACGATGTATATTCTAACCTTGCAGCGAAGACGGCAGCAGATACAGAAGAAATATCTATTGCTATGAGTAAAGTAGCCTCAATTGCCCATAGCACTGGTATGGAATTGGAGACTACTGCCGCGTTCTTGACGTAGATTATTGCTACAACACGAGAAGCTCCTGAAACTGCTGGTACTGCGTTAAAGACAGTTATTGCAAGATTTGCAGAGGTCAAAAAGCTAATTTCGCAAGGAGAAATTACTGGTACTGATGAAGAAGGTACTGAAATAGATGTAAATAATATTGAAACTGCACTGAAAACTGCTGGTGTTGCATTGCGTGACACAACAGGCTAGATGCGTGATTTAGATGATGTATTTATTGAGCTTGCTTCTCGTTGGAATAGCCTGGATACTATGCAGTAGAGATATATTGCAACTTAGGCAGCAGGCTCACGCCAGCAAAGCCGTTTCTTAGCCATGATGAACGATTATGAAGGATTGCAAGAAACGCTGGGTTATGCTATGGATAGTGAAGGAGCTTCATAGGAATAGTTTAATAAAACATTAGATAGCTTACAAAGTAAGTTGAATAATTTATCTAATGCTTGGACAGAATTTACTACGGGTGTTTTGAATTAGGATGTTATTAAATTTGGCATTGATGCTTTAACGAAAATTTTAAATTTAATTAATGATATTACAAGTTCCTTGGGTCCTGCTGGTAACACTATTTCTAAAACGTTATTGCTCTTTGGCGCCTTACGTTATGGCACAGGCGGCGCGGGAAGTATTCTGAATGTATTAGGAATTACAAATAATTTACCAACAATTAAAGACCAATGGAAGACTAGTGGATTAGGGAATATTATCAATACACTAAAAGGGACTACTGGTGCAGTAAAGGGATTAAATACAGCTATGGCTGGAGCTAATAAAACTGCTATAGGATTTTGGAAAAGTCTTGCTTTTGGTGGGAAGGCTGCAATAGTTATTGCAGCACTAGCATTAATAGCAGCAGCAATTTATGGAATAGCGAAAGTGATTAAAACCACTAAAGAAAAAGCTTAGGAATTTTAGGATACATTATAGGATTTAAAAGATATTAATAGTGAAATTACTGATACAAAAAAGTCTTTGTCTGATTTATACTCTTATAAAGAGGGCGTAAAGGATGAACAGGGCAATACTGTTAATGGGATGAGTGATTTTAAGACATTATTAGCTGGGGTTGACAAATATGGCTAGAATGTTGGGCTAACATCAGAATAGTATAGTCGTTATCTTGAAATTTCCAATGCTATTGTAGCTTTAAATCCTAGCATTGCCGAAGGTTATAATTCTAATGCCGCGGCAGTAGCAAATTAGAAAGAAGCTCTAGATAAGTTAATTGAATCTTAGAAAGAATCTATAAGATTGAATGCTATTCGTATAGCTGTAGATGCAAATGATACTTTTTATGAAGACGCCGCGGCCTAGAATAATTTGTATTATTAGGAAAGAGATGAATTACAAAAAAGTAGGTATACTTTTGAGAATTAGACACTTGCTATGTTTAATCCTCAAGGAACTAATAGAAATAGAGAATATGAGTCCTTATTAGGAGATACTCAGAGAGTCGCTGGCAAAAAATTTGAGTTATTCCGCAAACTTTCTGGGGCTGGGGATTATAGTACTACTATAGAAGAGTTGACTAATGAGTAGTGGAAATTTGAAAAAGCTATTCGAGAAAGTGGAGCTAGTATTGAAGATTAGGGCACTGCCTTATGGGTTTTATAGACAATAACGAATAAATGTAAAACTGTTACTGGTGATTATGGACGTCAAATCGATCTTGTTGAAGATAATATGAAAAAGCAACAAGATGAAATGAAAGATTTGTGGATTTCTATGCTTCCTGGAGTGGATGGATATTTAAACCTGACAGACGCATAGCAAAAATTTATAGAAAGTTCAATTAAAAATATGAAAATTACTAGTATGTCTGGTACGGCTCTGACTAACTATGAAATGCAAGTTTAGCAATAGGCCGCTGATTATGTTTCTCTCCTTTAGAGCAGTGCAAGATTAGCTGTTGAAGGCTATAGTGATAAAACCTTTACTTTTGCAAATATTTTTAGTGCGTTAGATATAAGTAAAATTCAAGAAATGGGTTATAATTAGGGATTATCTTATATTAAAGCTTTTTATGATGCTATTATTGCTTATGGAAATAATAATTCTGATAAATAGGAGATTATCTTATCTGCACTTGGCCTTGCTGACACTATGGATTGGGATAGTTTTGTTCAAATGGGAACGCAAGATTTTGCAAATTCCCTTTATGGAGAAGATTACTTTGATATTGAACAATATAAATTATTAGGAAGCAAGATGGCTTCTTAGGCACCTAATATGATAGCAGAATTATCTGACGGTTCAAAGGTGAATTTTTCTCAATCTAGATCGACAGCAGAAGATTTGGCAGTTTTGTTATAGAACCTCTCTCCTGAAATGACATAGTATTTACTTGATAATCAAGATGCTCTAACAATGTTTTTAGGACGCTGGCTAATGGGAGAAATCAATTTAGCTGATGGCGATTTTGAAGAAGATGTAAGAAATATAAAAGAATAGCTTGAAGCTAGTAAAATGAATAGAAGAAAAGTTTTAGCCGAAACAATGAATACTGATTATGATATTGATAAAGATAAAGCTTCTTCTAGTATTGACTATTATTAGAGAAGTTATTCTTAGAATATGGGAGAAGAAATTTCTGACCCTTGGGCTGCAAATATTGCAACTAATGCTATTCTTGTAAGTGATGGACTCAATAAAATTACTGATAGCTATGAAACATGGACATCAGTATTAGCTGGTGCAGATGCTAGTAAGATGACTCAAGAGCAAGTCGATACTTATACTGAAATGCAAAATACGCTACGGAATATGTTCCACTTACCGGATGATTGGACATTACCTTTAGAAGATATGGGAGAAGTCTTAGAGCTTTTGCCAAAACTTGCAAAGGGTGATGAGTAGGCATTCAAACGACTTGGAAAAATTGTTGGTTCTGATTTTGAAAAATAGATTAAAGATGCAACTTAGAGTATAAATGTCTGGAAAGCTGGAATGAAAGACTTGGATGGAGATTTTTCTAATGGCGTTATTGATGAAACAATTGAAGGTTTTAATAAATTGTCTGATGTAATGGAAGAAGGAATTATTTATCAGGTTGGAGAAATGGATGAAAAATTAAATGGATTAAGTTTTAGTCCAGATGATATGATAAATAATTTTTAGGCCATGCTTAATGAAGGAATAATTTCCTATTCAGAGTTATAGTCTTATGCGGCCGAGAACGGACTTGTTATTCACTATGAAATGGATGACAATGGTGAAATGGTAACGGAGCCATAGACCCACAAAGGTACACTTAAAATTGGTCCTATTCCAATTACTGATGGTATAACTGGGACATCTTATACATTAGAAGGCTAGGGCGACATTACAGAAACCTTTTATGTGCCTAAAATTGCTGGTGTATCGAAAGGAAATACTGGTAACAGCGCGCCAAAAAAGACTGGCGGTGGCGGTGGCGGTGGAGGCAAAACTCCCACCAAACCCAAACAAGACCCCTTCTACAACTACATCAAAACCGTAGACGACTACAAAAAACGTCTCGAATCTCTCCAAGACGTTCAAGAACTCCTCACTAAACCCGTAGATATCTTTAACAATACCAAATCCCAAGAAGATTATTACAAAACCCTTCTTGGCTCCAACCAATCCTACCTCAACCACGTCAACTCCGAACTCGAACGTCTTCAAAAAGAAGCTCAATCCAAATACGCCAAATATATCGAAGTATCTATTGACGGTTCTCTCCGCCTAACCGAAGAGTATTGGGCATCTACTGGCGACATCACCGAAGAACTTGATGAATGGATTGATGCTTATGATGATGTCCTTGGCCGTCAAAAAGACCTTACTGATGAAATCAATGACTATAAGAAAGAGCTAAAAGAACTTTGGGAAGGTTGGCGTGATAGCTTTATTGACCTCACTAATGATATTGCGGACGTATTCCAAGAGCTTGATGAGAAATAGCTTGAGGACCGTCAAGAGTTCTACGAAAAACTTGAAGAGCAAGACCAACGTTATCTTGAAAGCGTGCGTAACAATATTGAAGAAGAACGCAAGGCGCGCGAACGTGCGAATAGTTTTGAGGACCTTCAGAAAAAGCAAAATCGTCTTGCCTTACTCCAGCGTGATAGTTCTGGTCGCTATGTAAATGATATTGCAGAACTTCAAGAAGAAATAAATTCTGACCAGCAAGATTTGGCCGATTAGAATGTGGACAATATTCTTGACACTCTTGAAAAGCAAATGGATAAAGATGCTGAGCGCCATCAAGATATTCTTGATGCAATGTAGAAGCAAATTGACAGTAATGTTGAAAATCGTATATACATTGAGCGCGCAGAGCAAACCATTGCGCAAGGCGAGTAGGCTATTCTCGATGCCATTCATATGGGCGAGGATTGGCGTAATGCTTCTAATGCAGAACGCGAGAAGATGGATGAAGAGTAGGCTACAAATATTGCTGGGTCAAAGAGCTATCTTGAAAAGTTGAATGAAGGTATTACTTCGTCTAGCGAGTATATATCTAAGATGGTTACAGATGCGCTTACTAAATAGACGGAAAGTCTTGTCTGGACTATTGGCGATATTCCTCAAAATGATGAAGCCCATGTGGCACACGCAATGGAGACGACACTGCCTTCAATTCTTGAATAGTTCTTCGCGCGGACCAATACGGCTCAAGATATGGCAGATGATAATGCAACTAATAAGGCTAAAAAATATGCCACGGGCGGTCTTGTAAATTATACTGGCCCCGCTTGGGTTGATGGCACTCCTGGTAAACCAGAAGCATTCCTCAATGCCAATCAAACTGCTATGATTGCTTCATTTACTGCTAATCTTGCAAAAATGATTTCTGGTAAATTCCCCTCTTCTAACGTAGAAGCAGGAAATAATTGTGAAATCAATATTGATATTGGTTCAATTGGCGCGGACTATGACATTGACCAAGCCATCAATAAAGTCAAACAAGAAATTGTAAATAGCGCGCAATTCCGTAATGTAACATTACTCAATCGTAGACGCTAAACACAAGGGAGGAAATAAAATGAGAAATATTTACTAGAAAGACGACTATACAGGCTTTGTATATAATGGCATACATTCCTCTCAATTTGGCCTGTTTAGCGTCGCTAATGGGGACAGATACTCACGAGGTCTGTCCCCGACCTTTCAAGACTTGACACAATCTGTGCCAGGTCAGGATGGAACGCACTATTTTGGAACACAAATGACGCAACGAGTTATCATATTGTAGGTTGCTTTTGATAGTGTGACGGAATCAGAATTTCATCAACTAAAACGTTGGTTGAATTGTGGTATCAAACCACTTATTCTTGATGAGACACCATATATTCAGTACTATGCAAAAATCCAGACTGCGCCAACCATATAGTTCGTGCCTTTTGAAGAAGATGTAGATGAACGAATATACAAGGGAGAAAGTACAATTACTTTTGTATGTTATGACCCATATGGATATTCTGTTTCTAAATGGTTAAGTTCTTATGGTGTATATGGTGAAACAGGGCTTCAGCCAGTGAGTTTATATAGTGAAAATGTGCGTGAATGGGCATTAGCAAGTAGATTACAACCGCGCCAGTCCACTAAACAATATACCATTGATACTTATCAAGAAGATAATGAGCTTAGTACGAATGCATATAACGGGCTAATTACACTATATAACGCAGGAGATTTACCTGTAGATTATATATTGAATTTTACATTGTCTGATGCGGTAACTACTAGCTAGGAAATCAAAATCACACTGACTCATAATGATGTGACAATTGTTGAAAATGCTATTGACTTTTCAGTTGCTTCAAATTTACTCAAAAAGGCAATGAAAAATATTGATACTAATGCTGTGATGGTAGGTATCAATTTTTCATTAGATACAAAGAAAAGATTGCTGTTTGCTTCGCGCATATATACAGTTACAATCGATGGCGAAGTAGAATAGAAAGTTTCAGACAGAGTTATTGCGAATCATGCTTTGCGTGGAGACTTTTCAAAAATTCCACTTTCAGAAAATAAAGATGATATGTCTTATATGTAGTTGAGTTGTGACAAGCCTATTAGTAAAGTAAGTATTGATTATCTATATAAATACTACTAAGGAGGTGCCAAATGGCATATACATATTATATACAAACTGGCATACAAACATATGATAGCACTACTGGCACCTGGGTTATCATTGATGGAGAAAAGATTACTGCATCTACAACTAAATCGATATTATATTATAGCCTTGATGAAGATACAAATGAGATTTTAGGTAATGTTACAAATATTACAATGGAGTAGGCGAAAAGTAACCGAGTACCTAGAGTGCGGTATAACATAAATGTTGATAAAGTGCTTGGAAAGCTGACTGAGGCAGAACCTTATTTGACAGTTTATGTTGATTATCTTCAGCAATTCATTATAGATTATTACTATAAAAATGAGGATGGCACATTAGTAAAAGACCAAGAGTCTGGCATAAAGTATGTTGACTAGGGATATACAATTCGAAATACTTCGCGCCTAAAGGAAGAAACTTACTCTATATATACCAACGTAAATGAAACCCAAACTTTCCAAAAGAAATACTACTATCGTCCGATTGCAAAATGGGTTTCACAGGCAGAAGATAATGCCATTTATAATGCTGGCGACCTATATAGTGGTAATGCTAATTTATCTCTTGTGCTTGATAATACAAGTTCTTATGTTCTACAAGGGAATTATATTAATGATATCCCCAATCCCAGTCGTGAGCCAGATAAAGTTGTAAATGCAATTCTAGTAAAACTTTATCCTCAAGGTGGCGATCTAAGTTCCACAAGTGATTTGAAGTATATTGATGGCTATAAATCTTATCATTTTTTAGGGTGGACAGATACGTCAGGTGGTATAGTTTTGCCTGATGGATATTAGCTAGGTAAGCTACCGAATGATGGAGACAGCCTTACTTTATACCCAGTTTGGCAAGAAAGCCCTTGTTAGAGAACTTTACTCTCTGCACAAAGCGATTTATCAAAACCATCGGCTCCAACTCGCGCGGGCTATCGCTTTTAGATATGGTCCGCGCGCTCGCAAGAAGAAAACTTACCAATACTCCAAGATAATACAACAGGAGTAGAAAGTCCAGAACCAATTCCTATCTTCGCTCTATGGCAGAGTGAATTAGAGTATGCTAATGAATATGAACAAACTATTCGTAAAGTACCCTATAAAATTGAAATATGGGAAGACCAATTCAATGAAGAAAACAATAGATGGGAAGAAATACGTTTGGTAACTCTTGGCGCGGACACCATGGAAGATTAGGGTCGCGCCTTCAATATCAAGTTCAAATAGACCGTATATGGTGAGTTGACGCTTACTTTCTCCCTCTATGGAGCATATATTGATAATCAAACAGGTTAGCGTGTAGAAAACTACCTCATACCATATTGCTTCAATGAAGCTAAAGTAAAACTTTGGTATGATGGAGAATGGTATGATTTTATTATAAAAGATATTCAAGAAACTCATAATCAGTAGTTTACTAAAACATACACTTGCCAGTATTTACCTATTTATGAGCTAAGTAAGATTGGATATACTCAAGTATTTAGTTTGGATAACCGTGATGGAAGCGGTATCCAAAGCGCGCCTGAATTTATGGAAAGTATTCTTGAAGATACTGAATGGCGCTATATATAGGCGGGAAATGAAGATGTACCTGCGGTAGCAGACTTAGAAGTAAATCTTACCGAAACTAGTGAAGAAGTTGTTTATTCTGCCGATGTGAAAGAAGAAGGCATCAGCTATCAAACTTATTCCATTGATAAGGATGGCATTTTACAATCTGGCGCTGAGAGTACGATAACTAGTGGCAAAGTATACATTCCATATAGTTAGCTAAATAAAGAAGGAAAGATTTTTGGTTGTTTTTCCGAGGGACTTATTGAAGTTGATGGTGACCTAATCCTATAGCAAAGTTTAGTTATATTTGATATGGATTGGACAAAATACCCCATAACCGACTTTTCAATCACTAAATTCACGGCAGAAGTTCCTAAAAAAAGTAATGTTAGTGAATGGATTGAAGCCTCTATCAAAGAAAATGATACTACAATTGATACAATTAGTTAGTATTGTAATAAAGGTTCTTCTCCTAAATACCCTTCTTTATATTATCGAGTAAAAACTGCCACTACAGATACAGCAATGACTTATTCATCTACTTAGGATAAAAAACCTTGTTATTTTGGAACAATAGATAGTGTAACCTATGGCAGTGAAAAGACTAAACTTGCCAGTCTAGGAACAAATACTGTATTTGCATTTACAAATGGAGATAACTTTTATACCTTCAAATTGAATTAGCTGGCTGGCGCGAATGAGCTTCCATTAGGAACTGAATATAGATATTATTTTACTGGTAGCACAAATAATTCTATGGTAGCTATTATTGGCGAAGTAGATAGTAGTATAACTGTGGAACAATGGTCTAGCACATCAGCTACTTCTGTAATAGTAAATGGAAAAACAACTTATATCCTACCACTTACCGGATTTACTGCTTCAGATAGCCGTTTTGCTTCTGAATAGGTATCTACTGCTGTTTTTCTTGGCGCCTCTCCGAAGACTTATTATCAAAAATCTGGTTCTGCTGGGGACGAATATTATCGCCCTTATACTGATTTGGCTATTCCAGCAACAACGAATTTCCCAACAAATTTCTATGAAGCTTCAATAAATACTGAAGGACTATCGGCGAATAGTAGCCAAGTTCATTCCATTCGCTAGTATTTTACTCTCAATGGAAATACTGCTACAGTAGTCGGAACTGCGCCCGTCAATGAAACGGATGGATTTTATGTAAAAGATACCGACGGCTTATATTATTATGATACTGCAAATCTAAATTATACTCTCATCGCGCCACCTACATGGAAAAATGGTGGAGACCGTTATACTCGCGTATCATTTACTCAATTAGAGAGCTATATAATGTATCGTAGTCTTGAAAGTTCAAATAGTAACTGTTTTGACCTTACTCAAAAGGTTGCTGAAACTTTTGAGGTTTGGTGTAAGTATATTATTGAACATAATGATGACGGTAGTATTGCTTATGATGACACAGATTAGATAACTCTTGAGCCGCGCAGAAAGAAATGGGTAACACTTACATCCTACGCGGGCGCCGAGAACCCAGTGGGCTTTACATATGGTATAAATTTGACTAACCTCTCACGTACTATAAAGACAGATAGCTTAGTTACAAAACTTTATGTTGACTATAGTGAAAATAACTATACCTCTGATGGCTATGTTGCTATTAGTAGTGCAGAAGATAATATAAGTAAAGAGAACATTCTTTACAATTTTGACTATTTCATTCAAGTCGGCTTGCTTGAAAAGATGCAAGTATATAATGATTTTTATAAAATAGAAAGTAGCGAAGTATCTGCGCAAGACCCACTAGAAATGAAGTGTGTAATTGAAGCTAATGGTAAGAATGGCCCAGGTTATCTTCGTTTACTTGGTTTATTGAACACTTAGTATGATAAATTGAGCGAGCAAATAAATGGCGCGACAGGATATAGCTACCAAGTCATCCACTTGAAAGAAATGCTTTCTGCTTATAGCTATGCTTCTGCTTTTACCGTGGATACAACCATTACAGGACAAGGTGTTGCTCCTTCAATCGGCGCATCTACGGCAGAAGATTAGGCCACACTTCAACGTCTCACTAAAGAATACAATCGTGTTTCTGCATAGCTGGCGGCCGCGAAAAAGCAACTTGCAAGAATTGTGGCTCGTAAACAAGAACTTGAACGTAAATTCAATTAGCGTTATGCGCGGTATATTCAAGAAGGCAACTGGACTAGTAGTGATTATATTGATAGCAATAGCTACTATGCAGATGCCTTGAAGGTTAGTAATGATGGCGCGAAGCCAAGCATCAACTACAACTTTACTGCAATTGACCTTTATGCATTACCAGAGTATAAAGATTATAAGTTCTGTATAGGTGACCGCACTTGGGTAGAAGATACAGAGTATTTTGGTTATGAAGAGGATGGCACACCATACCATGAAAGTGTTATTCTTACGGAAATAAATTATGACTTGGATAATGCATCTGCATCTACCTTTGCAGTATAGAATTATTCTAACAAATTTGATGATTTGTTCTAGACCCTTTCTGCAACGGCAAATTCATTCAGTCTAAATCAACAGATGTATGGGCGCGCGAGCAAGCTTCTTACTTCTGGCGGGTTGAATGATGAAACTACCCAGAAGAGCCTTACATCTAATAAAGAACTAACTCTTATGTCAAGTTCTGCTATTTAGTTTGATAATGATGGTATTATATTTACTAATGTAGCAAACCCAAATCAAATATTACGCATAGGTAGTGATGGTATTTCAATGTCAAATAACGGTGGCGCGAGCTACGACCAACGCCTAATGTGGTAAAATAGGGAAAACCCAGGAAGAAAAAGATTTCTTCCTGGGTTTCTTTTTATCCGAATCTGTTTTTTCCTGAATTATCTGTCTACTTATAATTAGAACGGTAGAGGAGGTTTTCTTTATGGCCGGTTACAATTATAATCCTTATAGTGGAAATAGTGCGATAGCGCAAATGAGTGGGACTAATTTTTCAATGCCTCAACCACAGCAATTATTCCCGCAACCACAAGGAAATGTTTATACAATAAATAATACCCTAGAAGTTGCTAATATACCTGCTGGTGCGGGACTAAGTGTTGCATTATGTCTAAATGAGGGGCTGGTATATATCAAGTCGCTTCAAAACGGTCAACCGATGTTCTGGGCCTATAAGTTAATACCCTATGTAGAAGAAGAGAAAAAAGATAAAGCCCAATATGATGAAAGGCTCCAATCATTGGAGTCAAAAGTCGATAATTTATTGAAGGAGTTGAAAGGTGAATGAATCCTATGCAGTTTATGATGAATTAGATGGGAAATATGGGGAATATGATAAAAGGTCAAACTAATGCTAAAGGAATGCCTGTATTTACTATGCCGGGGAAGCATGAAGCAAAATAGCAAATAAATCCAATGCTTTTCAAGCAATATATTCCAATGGTGAATTAGTCCCAATGGGATAATATAATTGCCTAGGCGCGCCAGCAAGGTATTAGTGAAACTGATATCCAAGCTGGCTTACAGATGATTTAGAAGATGAAGTAATTCATCTTATAATATAATTTTATGGAGGAAACTATAATGACTGATGGACTTTCTGCTGGCGATGTCCTCGCCCTGACTAGAGACCGCGATGACGATGGCTATATGATGGCCTGGATGAATAACCCCTTTATTTATTTTGTATGGATGATGTTTATGCGCTGGTTCAACAATGGAGACGGCGGTAACGCTCTTACGCAGGCAGAACTTTTTGATGGTCTTGGCCGTCAAGATATTCTCGGCAATCAGCGAGAAATTCAGCAATCTCTTTGCGGCATTAGCGGCGCGATGTAGACTGGTTTTGGCAATATTCGCTATGATAATCTCCAGAATGCAATGGGATTACAGAATGCAATGACTTCTGGATTTTATGGTGTAAATAGTGGATTAGCTGAAAACCGTTTTGCTCAGCAACAGTGTTGTTGTGAGACTAATCGCAGTATCGATGCGGTTCGTTCAGATGCGTATAAAAACACGTGCGACATCACAACTGCTATCCATGCTGAAGGAGAAGCTACTCGCGCGCTCATCAATGACAACACTATGCAGGCGCTTCGTGATAAGCTTGCTGACCGTGATCGTGACCTTCTTTACGCGAACTTCCAGAACTCTCAGTATCTACAGAACTCTTATCTTGTCGATGCTCTTCGTCCTGTTTCTCGCCCGGCCTATATCACTTGCTCTCCTTATCAGACCACTCAGAACTATTGTAATGGCGGCTTTGGCGTTGGTGGATGCACTGGCGCGTAAGCTAATATCTTATGTATCGCTCCACAAGGGAGGATTGGACTATGTTTGAAGTTTTTACTAACACAAGCCAAGTAATGGCTTAGAATACGGCGGTAGTTTTTGACCGTCAAAAATTTAGTGATTGCCGCGTAAAATTGAGCGGTGAGAATAATACAATCACAATATCTACTCCAGGACGTTATCTTGTCCACTTCGACGGCATTGCGGGAAGCAACACAGTAGACACGGCGTTTAGCCTTTAGTTATATGTGAATGGAGTTGCTCAAGCTTGTGCCCGTTCGACTACAATTACCCCAGTTGCCAATAATGGAACTTCAATTGCCTTTGATACACTCATCTAGGTGAATAATTCTTGTTGTTGCGCAAATAACTCTCAATCTCTTCAAATTGTTGCTACGGAAACTAATGCGGGAACTCTTATTCACGCTAATGTGGTAATAATTCACTTATGAAAGAATTGACAACACTCTATCAAATTATCTATGATGATTTGAAAGATAGTGATATGCTTATTGGATATGCGAAAGAACTAAAAGATAGCAACAAATAGCTTGCGGATATTTATATGACAGATGCTAAGAATAGGCTTGCGCATTCTCAATAGATGCATAAATAGTTTACCTCTATCGTTCAAGCAATGGGAGAGAATGGTGAGAAAGAAAAGGTGGCAGATTGTTTATGGGAAGCAACTCATAAACATTATATGGAATGGTTTGAAAATTTAGAAAATTGTATAAAGAAATGGTAAGAGAAAAGAGGACACTTTCGAGTGTCCTCTTTTTTTATGCCCAATCAAGCATTTCACTCTATTTTGTGTGGCTGGCGCAAGCATACTTACCAATACAAATTGCTTCTGCTTCATCAAGTGAGCACATTTGCCCATACCACACTTGAACTTTTAGCTATGCACTTTTCTTACGGTCATCTCGACTGCGCCCTTTGATACCACAATATTGGCGCCAAGTACCTACTGGAGCAATCTCATAAGCTATATTATTAGCATAAAGTAAATTTATTAGCACGCCTTGTAAATGTGCGAGAGACTTATAAGTTGTTACGCCTATCTCCGCACCCTTTATTCCTTCTGCTTTGTTGTCTTGAAACTATATATCCTCAATACATACAAAGTCTATGCGCCATGCAGTAATCATATTCAAAACCCAATTGCGAATTTCATTTATACGATTTGCTTCACTATCAAAATTTACTCCGTAAGTGCCATGCCGAATTAGCTCTCCATTTTCAAAAATAGCCCAACCAGTAATATACGTTGCCTAGTCTAAGGCAAGAATGCGGTAAGCGCCTTTGGGTTTAGGAGAACTAATTGTAGTCGTGGCTTTTTGCTTTTCGGCGCAAACAGGGCAAAAAGGCCGTTTGCGCCATTTTTCATAGGGGGTAATAACTTTATGGCCTTCTGGACATTGCCACTCCATTTCTTCTTTGAGATTTTTATATTCTGTTGAAAGGACTTTCCACTATATATTTTCGGCTTCCTGCTGAATTTGTGTTAGTAGAATACGTGCCATAATTCACTTCCCCGAAGAACCAAACCCACCAGAACCACGGTCGGTTTCATTTTCATCAATAGATTTTACTTCCATAAAGCTTGCAAGAGGAACTTCATTGAGAACCATCTGCGCGACTCGCATACCTTTCGTGATATAGAATGGATAAGTGCCAATATTGTCAATAATAAGACCAACATCCCCTCGATAATTATTATCTATAGTTCCAGGTGTATTAGCAACACGTATCTTGGTTTTCAAACTCATACCACTACGCGGGCGCATTTGAAGTTCATATCCCTTTGGAATAGCTACTTTGAAACCAAGAGGAATCATCATCGTTTGATGAGGCTCAACAGTATAGTCATCTAAAGCATACACATCGCATCCAGCATCACCATCATGCGCATAAGTTGGCACATGAGCATCTGGACTAGTAAGCTCAATAGGAATACGAATAATTTTATTGCTTGATGCCTTTGCGCTTTGCAACCCATTCACAGCAAGAGTAAGTACTTGCTTGACGAAATCTCTGCGAGACTGATCATAATCTTTGAACTGCTCATCAATCTTTGCAATACTGTCTTCAAATGCTTTATTGAGTTCTGCAACAGACATTCCTGACATATTCAGTGCGAGCGCCATGTCATACTTTGCATTGGAATTATTGAACCCACGTTCCATCTCTTCAAGCATAAGTGGCTTCATTGCTTCAAAAGCATCGTCTGGCATAGAGAGAAAAGAAGCAAGAGCTTCAAGTCCATCCATTCCAGGGATTTTAGTTGCAAGGTCACGAAAATAAGCTTCGCTACTTTCTTCAGTCGCTTCATCCACTACATCGGCAGTAGGAATAGTTGGCATAGCTACAATTTTATTTTCGTCCATTATTCCATCTCCTTTTTACCACAATAAATGCATTTTCCAGACTGGAAACAATGCGGACATAAATTTTGAAGCTCTTTGATACGCTCCATATTTTTACTAATAGTAGAATTGAGAGTGAAGATTCCCTGGGTAATAATATCTGTATTTTCTTGAAGCAGTTGATTTACTTCATTTTGAATCTGATTTACTGTCATATCTTTCCTCCATTTTCAACAAATTCTTTTGGATTACATTTCATTAGTTTATCAATTTCATTGTATTTATTACACAAAGTTATTATTGCATATCTTGCATCCATTGTGGGGCGCGCGGTATATAGTTGAGGGGCAAGTACTTCAATCAATCTATCATAAAGACTTCTAGTCTCAACTTTTGAAGCGTTGTTTGTCTTATTCATCTTTTGGGTTATATATATCCAAGCCATATACCATCCGCCAAGTCCAGGTGCCATTATTGGTGGCTCTAACTTATATTTTATGCGCGAGCCCATACACCAAATAACACTTTTCAATCCATCAATAAATAGGTCATAAGCTTCTTCAGTTGTTGAAGGTATTTTTTGTTCTTGGAAGTAAATAATATCCAGCCAATTCTTGCCGGGCATACCTTGTAATTCTTGAAGCTATTCAAAAGTTGGGCGCTCTAGGCAAGTAATTCGAGCTTGAAATTTACTCTCAGTTTTACTGGTGTAAAATTGAAATAATGGACGAAGCTCTTCTAGCGATGCAAAAATAATTGGATAACAAAAGACAACGCTACGCTTCATAGTATATTTATCTAACTAGAGGTACTTTGGCAATTCTTCTGCCCAATTATTTGGTAATTCATGGTCATGGATATATAATGTACTGCCGGCTTCAAAATTGAAATCATTATATGAATATGCGCGAGTCCCATCAGAAAGAAGAATGTGTTGCCCGCGCGAAAAAGTTTTATCATTTTTGTTATCTATAGGTCTTTCACTTTTTGTATATATATAAGCCATTGGATTTAGCGGGCACAACTCTGCTTCTTTTTTCATTGGTTTATATTTTTTATTTACTGCATATCCACATAACTCAATATTTTCATACTGCACTATTTCCGGCGAAAAAGGAATAGATATATCTTCTTGAAAGTAATATACCTTTTCATAGTAGGGCGCGCGAGAAAGGTCAGAAATAAAACTGACCATTTCTCGCTGACGATTGAGGTAAGTAGATAATTTCATAAGTTGAAAGTTGGGTGGCGGAATAGGTTTTTTGTTTTTTAGCGCATATATTCTATCTGCGTCATACAATGCGATACTCATTCTCTTACCCTCGTGACATTATATTTTTCATTAAAAAGAACATCTAAAGATAAAGAATCTCGTTCGATATATGGAATGCAATATAAGGGATACCCATGTTTCTGGCAGTATTCAACTTTTTGAATATCAGTTTTAAGAACATTCTAATCAAAGAAAAGAGAATTAGTCTCTGGGTAATGCTATTCACCCTAAAATTCGATTAAGCTTTGAACCTCTTCGTTATTATTTAAAATAGCGAAATCGAAGCGTAAAGGCCACCCTTTTTCACTTTTTAAATCCTAAAAGGAGTATTGCTGCCTATAATTAATATCATTCTATTCTAAAATAGCCTATATTTTAGATTCTCCGATAGAGTTGAGGCATCCACATGATTTAGAATTGCCATTTTTAAGTGAAGCTCCGTTTACTGGCACGATATTACCACAATCACAACGGCATAACCATCGAGGGCCTCCTTTATGCTCAGAGGTATCAAGCGAGAGAACATACAACCGTTCAAAACGACTATTAGTTAAATCTTTTATCTAAGAAAAATGGCATCCGCATGAAGTAGTAGAGCCGTCTCGGAGTCCTTTCCCCATAGTAACAAATGTTGTCCCACAATCACAGCGACATTTAAAATATGCGCCTGCGCTTACTAAATTGGTTGGACGTGGCGCGCGAGCTAAGACTTCTACATTTCCAAACCTTTTCCCAGTTAAATCCTCTGAAAGGCTACCTAATTGCAATTCTTTTGTTTTACAACCACATGACTATGACTTACCCTATCTTAAGACAGCTCCACTATTTGTTTTTATCGTTCCACAGGAACATCTACAAATCCAAAAGGCAGAAGAGCTCATTGACCCTGGTGGTTTTATTCCTCTACCTAATACTTCCCATTCACCAAAAGTTTTTCCGGTTAAATCTATTAGCTTTCCCATTGTCATTCCCTATAGCTTGTAATAATTTGACCATTTGGCCTAATTTCTTCAATTTTTTCTACTAAATGGTATGGAGTTCTGGAATATTTCTTTGCAATAAAGGTACTTCCTCTTCTAATTCCACAAACGATAATCTTGCTTCCTCTTTTGAAATCACTAGGACAGATTACGTGCTTTTTCCCATCAGACCCGCGCTCACTAATTTGACGGTCATATTTTGTAAATGCGTCACCAAACATACGAATTGTTACTACTCCTGTTGTGGTGAGTATTGTAATAAGATGCTTAGTTTTATCTCGGTCAAGAACTGTTCCTGCGATACGCTCAATATGGAACATAGGAATAGTCTTTCCATCTTTTGTAGTAAAAGTATATTCTGGCTCTGGCTCTTCAGAAAGTCTATTGAAGTCAGCCCATCCTTGCGCGATTTGGTCAACCTGCGCGAGCTCATGGGGATGATTATAATAGGAGACACTATCCATTTCCCACTTACTAATTGAACCAAGACAATACTTATTATATACTTCTTGATAAAGTATATTGTTCAAATTGGTCAGAAGTTCTTCTTTATTTGCTTTGATGTAGTCGCGCACGGGGTTCATAAGTTTCGTATATGTTTTATCCCACCTTGAAGCATCTATACGACCGCAATCATCATTCTCATAAATTATAGCATCTTCATCAAAATGGGTCTTATAAAATTCAAGAGGATAATCTTCTAATTTATAATATAAGCCATCTTTACAATTCTTTTTGAGATATTTTTGGAAATTGAATATTTTTACTTCAAGAGAAAGCTCCTCAGGAAGTAAATTATATCCAATGAGCATCTGAATATTACGAAGATTCAATTCTTTTTTCTGGTCTGCAATAGAAGAAATATAGTGTTCCATTACTTCTTCGCGCGAAGAACCAAACTTATCAAAAGCACCTGCTTTGATTAGATTTACCATTTGGGTCTTATTTATTTTGACTTTAGAAAGAAAATCTTCAATGGAAGTATAGGGGCGCGCGCCAATAATGTTCTCAATTAGGTCAGTCCCTATTCTCGTAATGCCCCGCAAACCATAAATGATTGTATTATCTTTTGCATTTGGTGTGAATGTCATTCCTGCGGTATTTATATCAGGAGGTTCAATTTTCACATTAGCAGATTGTAATTCTCCAAGAGCTTTTGCTATTTTACCATAATTGGCGGTTGAACCTTTCTTTTTTTCTGGTGCCTCTTCTTCCTCGTCATCATCCTCAGAAATTTCATCTTCTTCTGTCTCATCAACATTAGAAGTATCTTCATAAATATCATCATCATCAAAGAGCTCAGCAGATGCACTATTCACAATAAGACAAGCACAATTCCAATAAACACTAGGGTATTTGGAAGCTAAAACTACTGTTTGGATACCAACAAAGCTATAAGGCGTAGCATGATTGATGCTAAATGAATAGCTCATTTGGGGTTCCATCATCGTGCGCCAAGCATACTGGCCTAATTTGGCAGACGGACAAGCTTCAATAAATTTCTTTTTGAGTTCAGGAATTTTCTTTATCTGTTTCTTTGCAACTATCTTACGACAAGCATTGGCTTCACCAAGAGTAAAATGAGAAATATTCTCATCCATACAAAGGCGCATCAATGCTTCTTGTGAGGCGGGAACACCATAATCTTGTAAATAATAAGGTTCAAGAATTTTTTGTTCTTCTTTTGTAAGCCCAAAATCATCCATTTCTTTATACCACAAAGAGATATTTCTCTTGAAGCGGATGTATCTATCATAAGGTCTGTCTTGGCCTTCTGGTGCAGAAAGACGGATAAGTGCGTTCGCGGCGGTAAGTTCTTGAGGACTCTTTGGTTGAATTGCTTTTATTGCTTCTTTACCAATTTGTGTATTGAATTGAAATACATCTTGAATATTATCTTCGGCGAGTGCGCGCCATAATTCAGGGTCATTTACATCAATAGCTTCTGGGTGAAAATATTTATCATAAATTTCTCGCTTGGTTTTACATTCTGAAAAATAACCATCTTTTCTTAGTAAATCAATTGCAACTGAAATCTTATCACTAATTTCAGTAACAAGATAATCAAATTTCGTATCACCAAGTTCTTCACTTTTGTGAAGGTCAAATTGAGTCGTCAAATCTCCATTCGGGCTACGCATCAAAGCTGTAGTATCATATGGACTATGATTATATAACATTACGCCGGAAGCGTGCTGCCCGCGTCGACAAACTACATCCTCAATTTCAAGAATTATATCTAATAAGCCAGAGTATTCTTTCAATCCATCTACTAATTTTTGAATTGGCTTCCAACCTTTTTCTTCATTTCCATATACACAATCTTTGATAGAACGGGTCATACCTCGTTCTACAGGGATAAGACTTGCTAAGTATTGTGCAATGTCTACATCAACACCATTTGGGCATTCTTTTGAACGATAACCTCTACAGGCACAAGCAATCGCTGCCTTAGGTGCTTCTACGCCGAATGTTGCAACTTGGATAAGATTGAGTTCTCCGCGTTCTTTTCGAATAGCTTTGAAAATAAGAGGTCGTTTTGCTGAGCATAGATCAGTATCAATATCACGTTATTGGACTATCTCTTTTACTATTGACTTCAGACGTGTGATTATCCATCAATAGTAAGGTTGCGCTACGGAATGGTGCTTATCTCCATCCCTCTTGAACATAAAGTTCAGTTAGTCTCTACACTTTTTTCAATTACATAATATCCATAGGCTTTTCCTTTATCGGAGAATAATTTTACACTAATATCACGAATGTTTTCCTTGATATAACGCCCTGCTTCACGCTTACTATTGAATGTTTGGATGAAATTATTATCAGGGTCATATAAATCCCATTTTGCTTTTGCCTTTTTTGCGCAAACTGCGCGTCTAGTATCATTTTCAGGAATTATATAATAACCTTTTGATTTATGATACTTTTGCATTCCAGAGATACTACATCCAAAATTTTCTGAAGCATAAATACTGGCTTCTCGTATAGAGGGAAATTCCCCAACTAATTCATCATTTTCTCGATAAAGCTTAGTATAAGAACGTAAACCATTTAAGCTTCCTTTATCTATAGTTTGTTTATCTATGTTCATCTGCCGATTACACCATTGAAGATTATCCACATTATTATTTTGAATGTTATTATCTTTATGGTCGATTTTAGGATAATTGTTTGGATTATCAAGCCAAGTTTGGGCAACAAGACGATGAACAAGATAGTTTTTACATTGTCCATTCAAAGAAAGTCCAACTAGAAGATAGTTATTATTGGCGCCGGTATATGGTTTCAAAATTCTTTGCGGGGCTTCGGTAATTTGTCCGCCAGCTCCTTTTATATAATGACTATAAATATTTCCTGATTTATCACAACTATATGCATGGCCAGTTCCAGGAATAAATTTTCTTTCACACACCCTTTTCACCTCCTCTAAATAATTAGTATAATATAATGTAATTGAAACTTAGCACGGTGTTGTTCGCACGAGTAGTCGCTATGACTTTCACCGTTAGCCGTCTAAGACGACACCTCCGAGCGGAGTTCACAACCATTTTTAGAACTGCTTGATAATGTTAGGCAGTTCCACACGCTCTTTATTCAGAAATCGAAACCAAGGCAAATCCCATTTTATAGGGTCTAATTGAGTAATACCAAGTAAATAATTTGAAAGGAAACCACAGGCACTCCCCCGGCCTGGCCCGCAAACACTTCCACATTCCCAAAACAAATCAATATAGTGTTGAAATGTATTGAAATAAGCAAAAAGACAATTTCCAAGCTTATTGCTAATAAATGAAATTACATCGGCTTCTGTATTGAGTCTTGTAAGATATTCATCATTATATTTTTGAATTTCTTGTAATTTATCCAAGCAATTACATAGCCAGTATCTTTCTTGAAGATTACCTTCGTTCTGTAAATGAATTAGTGCTTCATATTTTGGTTCTATTCTTTTTACCCAATGCAAATCTGGGACTTGAACTTCTGGAATAATTGGGTCATGAAATATTTCATATGCTCCAATTTTATCATATATTTCAAGAGAATTGGCTTTCATTACTTCAAATTCTTCTTTTGAAAAAATAGTTGAAAGTTTTGAATAAGCCTCATCATCACTCATAAGATATGTATCGTGATAAAAACTATCGACTTCGCGTTCCCCTTCTTTGGCATTTAGGAAAGCTTTATGAATAGGACGTTTATCTTCTGTGAGATAATGAGCATCTGTGCCGATGACAAGTTTTATGTTATAGAAACTAGCGATAGATTTTATTCTCTTGTTGAAAATTTTCTGGTCTTTGGAGATGCCTGGCGCAAGCTCAATATAAAAATCATCACCAAAAAGCCAAACACACCATTTTATAAACTTATCAATTTTGTTCTTGATAACAGAAATCATTTCATCATCTGAATTTTGTTCTGCTTCGGCAAGCAAAAGGATAAGCCCATCTAACTGCGAGCCTAAACACGCACTTGTAGCAATCAGGCTATTTGGATATTTTTGAACGATGGCTTCAAGTTCAGAGTATAATGTAGGAACTCGCTCCATGCCTCGTTCTCTATAACTGTGCAACCACGCGCCAGAAGATAACTCGCGCAAAGCTTGCCAGCCAGTAGTATTTTTGGCAATAAGTATAAAATGAAAATATTTGATTTTGTGCTCAGTATAATTTCTATCTTCTACAAGATAAATCTCGTTACCGAGCGCGCATTTGAATGTTTCTGGAATTTTTTTCTGCTCTTTATATTGCTTTTCAAGATTCAACCATTCGATATGACCGCATAATGCTTCGTGGTCAGTAAGTGCGATACCTGCATATCCAAGTTCTACTGATTTTAGAATAAGGTCTTCCGGCTTATTTATACAATCGAGGAGCCGGATATTCGAATAATGACTATGGCAATGCGTTTCAAATCTCATTACTCAAAATACCACCTACCTTTCCTATTTTATATTTATATTATATCATAAAATTCTCAAATTTTCAAATTTCTCTACTAAGGAAAAAGTGTGATTGAATATTCAATCACACTTACTCCATCCACAATTCTTGCAAATAATGCAACCGCCTTCTTGTATTAATTCCTCGCCACATTGCGGGCATTTATTTATCTTTGCCTTTTGCTTTTCATGCTCTACCCTTGGAATACGAATTTCATTGCTCTCATTATTTTCCATCCAGTCTCTAAATTCATCACTCATTTCGAGAAGCGCACGCCCAATAGCCATCGGACAACAGGCTCCAGGTGAAGTATCATGTTTAGTTGCATGACGCGTTGCATAAGATGGGCAAGCACCACAAGAATTTAGTTGGTCTACGATATCTTCTAGACCCACACCGGCGCGTGAAGCAAGAGAAATCATACGTGATAATCCAATCATAAAGTTGTTGCATCCACCTGTGCTTCCTTTAGAAAAATATGTTTCTTGAAGTAAGCCAGTATTAGGGTCAAAGAAAGCTTGAACGTGAAGAGAACCACAACCAGAAGTGAGTTTACGCTTGAGGCCAATTACATTATCATCAGCTACAAGAATATCGCCACGACCAAGGATGGTACTTGATTTTTTTTCTTCTTTTTTAGGCTTTTCTGTGGTAAGTATACCTTCGCGCATACATCCACTACGATAAACTGTAATTCCTTTCAGTCCTTGTTTCCAGGCAGTGAGATAAATTTCTTTCACATCATCTACTGTGGCTTCTTTGGGTAGATTGACAGTACTACTAATAGAGGCATCAATATGAGACTGCCAAACACCTTGCATACAAACGCGATCTTTTGGAATGATAGTTGCAGATGTTTCAAACCAGGCAGGCAATTCTTCTTCTTCTGTTAGTCCATTCGCTTTCATATATCTATCAACAATTGGAGTATAGATTTTATAGTATTCATCATGCCCATGTAGCGACTCTGTTTTTCTCGTATATGAATTAGCAAAAATTGGCTCCATTCCCCCAGATACTCCGAGCATTGTGGAAATTGTTCCAGTCGGCGCGATAGTAAGTAATTGGGAATTGCGAAGTCCATAGTGATCTACTAGTTCATCTACCTCTGGGATGACATTTTTTTTATAAAATGGAGTTTCACGGACGGCTTTTGTATATTTGGGGTAGGCTCCATCTTTTTTAGCAAGCATCGCACTCGTTGCAAGAGCACTATTGATAAGGTGTAAGCCAATTTCATCACTAATTTCTCTTGCATGCTGACTACTATATGGAATTTCCATTTCAATTAGCATATCGGCCAATCCCATAATACCTAATCCGCACTGGCGCCAATCACGGACAGTTTCTCGTTGTTCTTTTAGAGGATGCTTAGGTAGCCCTTCATCCAAAACATCATTCAAAAAACGAATACCAATATCTACTGTTTCAATGAAACTGTCAATATCAAATTCTTTATCTTTTACAAACATTGAAAGATTGATACTACCTAATAGGCAGGAGCCTCCCGCGGGGAGGGGCTCTTCAGCACACGGATTCGTACCTGCATACTTGAATTTAGGGTTATTTGAAAGTAAGTTCCAATTTTCAATTCTATCCCAGAATAATATTCCAGGTTCTGCCCAATTCCAGTTATTTTCGCACAATCTATCAAAAAGCTTATCAGCCATAGCAGTCTTGATGATTGTTTCATTAGTTTCTGGCCGGCTAAACTCCATTATCCATTCTTTATGTTCAACTGCGCACTGCATAAAATCATTTGTAATACGAGTTGAAATGTTTGCTTTGGTAACGCTATCTGGCTTAGCTTTGATGTCAATAAATTCTGGGAAATCGGGATGATGGCAATCTAAAGAAATCATTAGTGCTCCGCGTCTTCCTTGCTGTCCTATTTCTTCTGTTACTTGACTATAGCCCGCCATAAAGCTAACTGCGCCTGAACTTTCTCGTGCAGCATTGCCCACTTTAGCTCCGCGTGGAGCAAGTTTAGATATATCTATGCCACATCCGCCACCATAGGAATAAGTTCGTGCAAGTTTTTTCCGACTATCATAAATTGATTCCAAATTATCTTTTGGGGGTTCAACAACGTAGCAATTACTCAAGCTCATCTTACAATCATCCACCCCACGCCCGCTAAGAATACGACCGCCAGGGATAAATTTTTTGCTACGAATAGCGTCTTTATATATGTCGACTCCGCCACTTACGCGGTCAAGCCACTCTTCAAAACTTTCGTTATTATGTTGATATTTACGCTTCCAGATATCAATACCAATTTGGTTATTGGGGCCAAGCCACTGTTCTACTGTCATGCAGTTCTCTCCCTTCAAAACATAAGACGATTATCATATACATTATAATCATCTACAAAAATTTGGGGTGTATATTGTCCGCCCCATTCATTTACATTTGCACGCCCTACTACTTCTAAACGCATAGATGATAAATTTTCTATTTGTTCGATAAACGCACTCGCGCGGAAAAACATATATGCTATATCATTTTGAATTATCTTCACAGTATCTTTATTTTTACCCATTATTTGGACATCTTTCTTTTCAACATCAATATTAGTTATTGCAATAATTGGTTCTTGACAACCTTGACCATAAATTGAATGATATTTATCTATATCATAGATTATATCCTCTATATCACTATCAAAAGCTTTGCGCTCAAAATTTACTTTATAATATGTTGTGCCAAAATTATATTGAGCTAAATCCTTATCTGCGCGCGCTAATAAATCAGGAATAAGGTTGTGTTTGATAGATGAACCAAATGCCTAAGAATGTCCTTGGCAATATTCAAATAAGCCAAGCTCTGTAAGATAGCCCTTCAAATCTTCAAGTTTTGAATTATTTATTCCTCGCGCGGAACCGCGAGAATAGCCTTCATTATTTTCTCGAAGTACAAGAGTTGGCTTTTGATATCTCGCCGCGCACTTCATTGCAAGTAACCCATTGAGTGTTGGATTGAGACAATCTTCATCATTCAACTCAACAACTAATAAATTATGCTTGTCTATTCCTTGATCTTGAATACGAAAATCAATTTGCTCAAGTGCGCACTCTAATTCTTTGTTTTGACGAGCTCGCGCATTCACACAATTACGAACTACTTGAGTAGCCAATTTCTCATTCATTCCTTTTTCTCCGCGTTTTGTTGAGGGGACAATTTTTTCTCCATCAATAAATGCAAGGAACAAATTTTCTTTTTCTTCCATTGTTCCAACACGAATAAGCGCGTTGATAAGTGGAGTGACATAGAAGGCAATAGAAATATAATTCATGCGCGCGCCGATGGAATAAGACTGCTTGTCAAGAAAAGATTGGAAGAGAAAATTTTTTATTGGTTTTTCTAAACCCTGCTTTACAAGATAAGCAATTTCTGGTTCAACCATTTGCGCCATATCACTTATAAGCCCAAGAGCTACCAAGTCAATATAATCATCAGCATAATTTACTCCATAAAGGCTATCTAAATAACGACAAAATTGGTAAACTACGCCCGCACCAGTGAGTTGTTTGTTTTTGTAATTTGGTGAAGATTGATTATTGATTATAATTGCATTTTTAGATTGTACATCTACTTCGTGATGGTCAAGACAAAGAACAGGTACGCCACAATCGTGGAGCACAGTATGTTGTTCTTCATCATTGCTACCTGCATCAGGGACAAGAATTAGGTCAAGGGTTTCACTCTCTTCAATTAGTTCATCAATAAGGTCAGATAGGCCATGTTGCTTAGCAGTATGAATTTTGAAATCCAATCGTGCTTCTGGATATAGTCTTTTGATATACATCCATATAACACTAGCACTTGTCATTCCATCAACATCGCAATCGCAAATAACTACAATATGCCCATTCTTTTGAAGCACCTATTTGAGTAGATGCGCACCTTCTCGGATATTTTCTAAATCTAAAGGAGATTGCAATACTGATTTAGATGGGTCACGTAAAACATCTGCATCAGCGCCCCAACTAGCTACTAACTACTTCACATAATTGCTTTTATAATTTTCATTACATAATTTATATTCCATTATCCACGTATCACCACTTTCTTTTCCATTAGTCGTTGGAATATTTCTGGCCCTTTATCAATAGGACTATCCTTATGAGTTAGAAGCCCTTCTCTATCGGCAATATAATAAAATTGATAATATTTACTATATTTTTCACCAATAGCTCTAATTTTATTCAAATATTTTTCACATTCTGGCGTTCCAATTTTTTCATATTCTTTATCAAAAGCTAAAATTACATTTTTTACTTTACAATTATGAAGTAGAATTAGTAATTGATTTTTATTGAGATTACTGCCACAAACGGCTACACTATTATTTTTAGGAAAATAGCTATCCATGAGCATAACACTCTTTTCGGCCTCAAAAATAATTACAGTCTCATAATAATTTATATCTTCTTTTGTCCAATTCAATCCATATAGATTGAGAGACAATGGATGATTATATTGTTTACCCTCTATATATACAGGCCGATATTTTCCTTGCAATGCTTCTTCCGGATTGAGGGCACGCCCTCTAATTCCGACAAGTCTTCCAGAAATATCATAATGAGGTATAATAATTTTATTTTGACGAATAGAATATCGTATATTAAATTTGTCCATAGTTTTTGGTGTTATACCTTCGCGTAACCATTCTTCGCAATAGGTTTTTGAAAAAGTATCTAACACTCCCGTAGAATATTCAGGTAATTCAATAAGTTTACGTTTGAGATATTTCTTTTGTTTTTCATAGTGAAAAAATTCGAAACCCTCTTCTTCGATTCCACTATCATTCATTATATCAGAAAGAATAGAATAAAAGGGTTTATCTACTCCGCGCAAAGTCCAATATCTTCGGTATAGTTCAAAAATATCAAAGCAATCTCCACACTCTGTATAGCATTGAAATAATTTTGAGTTCCTATAATAATAGAGCTTCATACTTGCTTCTTCGATATTTATATTATGACATAAAGTCGGAAAAATAACTGCCGAAGGAGTTTCAATATAATTAGTTGCACCAAGCTTTACAAGCAAGTGAATTACTTGCTCATCTGTAAGAGACAATCGTACCTCATTGGCTTTCATATTATATCAATCCCACGAATGGGTCTCCTTTCTTCTCTTGTATTTTTTCAAGAAGCTGGTCAGTAATAAGAAACTTTTCTTTCTTTTCCACAGGAGGAAGTATTTCACCTGTATTTAGGTCAACTACTGTTTTTTGAATATTCCAAGTAGTATCTTCCATCACGTACTCTTGCTTGAGTTCACCTATATCTACTCGTTTGAAGAATTGGTCTGTAGCAAATAAATCCGTTCTACGACAAGTTCCTAGGTCAACTAAACTCCAAATTCTTACCTATGTGTATTTACCTCTACGCATCTTGTATATATCTGTTACAAGATTTGGTCTAATATTAGATAAAGTTTCAAGTTTATGAATTTCTTCGTCTGTTGGCCGTGCCATAATGCAACCCATATCTGCTTTATCAGCTAGACTGCGTGCACCTCGAATAACACTTTCATTTTTTATTTGACGCCCACCATCTTCTACTTGAGCATTGGTCTGAGTAGACGAAAGAATAAATACGTTGAGTTCTACGGCTAAATCTTTTAGCGCAGACCCCATCAGACCAAGAGCAACATCTTCTCGAATACGCAAATCACGAAATTCATTCAATAAAGCAGGATTAGAAAAAATATAGTCATAAAATACATATCCAATATCATTTTCAAGTACCTGCTGGCGTAACATGTACTGCAATTGGGAAATATTCGGATTAGCCATTCGTGCGAGAGTAAGGTTATCAGAATATGTATCCATAAGCCAAATAGCTTTTTGGATTCTTTTTTCTTCTTCACTGTCATAAGTGCCAAAAAGTATTTTGTTTTCATTCACACCTGAAAGATAAGCAACTATCATGGTTTGAATTTCATCAAGCTCTTGCTCTGTCGCAATATATAATACTTTTTCGCAGGCGCCTGCCCATTCCCATGCTTGTTTTTCATTATCATATCTAATTGGGTAAGCTAAATAACAAGCATCGCCAACCATTGTACGGCTTTTACCTATACCACTAGATGCAGTTCGCAAATAGAATTTTCCTTTGCGCGCCCCACGCACCATTGTATTGAATATTTTCCCTTGAAGGCGCGCCCCAGTATCTGGTTCATTTTTGAGAGTTTGAATAAGTTGAGCTACCTTGAAATTAGCAGTTTCAACTTTATTTTCTTGAGTAACGCCAGCCTTAGTTTCTGCTCCAGTAATTTGCCTACGCAAAGCATTAACAATATCTTGGGGTTTGAGTGCATCAAATAATTCATTGATTTTCTTATCATCGTCAGTAATAATTGTCTCTACATAGAACCTTGAAGTATCATAACCTAACTTTTTGAGTTCAAAAAGAAGATTGACTTTTTTCATTCTATTATAGTAGTAATCAAAGTTGCCAAGATCACTTAGAGCTTCTGCATCATCAAGAAATTCATGCCCATTTTCTTTTTCCCAGACGGCCCAATTAGTTGGATTTTCTTTGAGAACATTTTCAATATCTATAGCGGAGACGCTTTTTGCACCACGCTCATAGAGATTGAAAATTATACCAAATACTTTACGATAAAACGTATTATGAAAATCTGCAAGAGAAAGAGCATATTTATCTGTTTGACCAAGGATAGATGGCTGTTTGAGTAAACAGCCAATTATTTGGATATATAAATCTTTTTCTTCAAGCATTCATATCACTCAATTTCATCTATATTATATTTAGGTTTACGCTCTTTTTGTTTAGGGATAGGAACTACCTTTATAATCTTTTCCTGTGCTTCTGCTTTTTCAGTATCTTTTCTAAATTGTTCATTGATTTTATCGGCGTGCGCATAATAAATTTGGGCCTCGTTATAAACATATGGAATAATACCTATTGTTCTATCTTCAATGGGACGACTTTCTGGATTGTGTTTGACTTCTATCCAATACCTTAGTGCACGCTCCATACCTAAAAAGCTATATCCATATTTTTCATTATACATTTTGGCTTGGGCAATAATAACTGGGCCAGGCGACTTCAAACAAAAAATATAGTTTATATACTCATAAAAATGAGCTCTTTGCTTCGCAATTTCTACACATTCTATATGGTAATTATGCCCATTGTAAGAAGCCCAATCATTACTACCTTTTTCTACTTTTTCTTTACAGTACCAACATTTTACAAGCATAAATATCCCTCTCTTTCATACAAAATAAAAAGAGAGGGAAATAATCCCTCTCTTATATCACACTAAATCGCGCATTTCAGCAACAACAACCTCATAAAGGTCTTTTTGTGCCGGAGTAATATTGGAGAGTTTCATTTTTTGACCAAAAACCTTTTCAACAATTTCCATTATTCTTTCGGCATTGCGCTCGTCTTTAGAAACAGCCTTACTCCATAGCTCACGGGCTTCAGCTTCAACTTCTTCAAAGGAGCGCTCTTCCTGAATGACCGGAGCGCGATTATCTACGACAACGGCACCATCGTCTTTTTCAGAACGCTCAATTGCACGGCCAATTGCATCTACAAGTTCCTGATAGCCAAAAGGAATTACGGGGTCAAGATATTTCCAACGGGAACCAGCCATTACAGTGGGCGTGCGACGAGTATAGAGAAAACGTTCAGATGTTCCATCTTCCTTGAAACGAACGTCAATATATCCAATAATATCGACAAGCTGATTGACAATAGAATAACAACGCTTATCAAGGTCGGGGCTAAAGAACTCAATTTCACTATCATCAGACTGCTTTTCAACTCTACGAGAAGAATGCGCAATAAGGATAATACCAAGACCCATCATAGAAATCTTACGAAGAGTTTCTTCAAACTCCTGCTTGACCATCGCATAGCCGCGACCCCAAGGGATATCAGAAATAGACTGTACTCCATTCTGAGCGCAAATATACTTTTCACAAAGCCCATATGCAATACCAACAGTATCAAAAGTTACCGTATGGAATTTATCTTGAACTTCTGGCTTTTCTAACTGCTTGACAGCTAACTTCAATTCAGACCATTTAGTAATTGGAAGGGCATAAATACCTGAAAGAGCATTAGTGCCAATTTCAAAACTAAAAATCAAATTATTGGGCAAGGAGGCCGCGAAAGAAGTCTTTCCGGCTTTCGGCTGGGAATAAATTAGGAGATACTTTGAACGAAGGTCTCGGCTAATTGTTGTAGGCTGAAGGTTCAGTAAATCAACCATAACTTACCTACCCCCTAACTCAAAATCCCAGGTCTGCACCCTTGGTGGGACGAGCATTCGCAATATTCTTCTGCGCGGCCTTGCGCTTCATCTCTTCAAGGCGTACCTTACGCTCATTGAGAGCCTTAGCAATTTCATTGGTATCATAGGCCTGGTCGCCCTCAAGGCTTCCAGCAGAACCACTAGTGATAATAAGGTCGCTAGTATTGCGAGTATGAGGAGTGCGAATAGGCTCGCCAAAACCTACTTCCTCTTCGGTATAGAAAGTGGTCTTAGAGAAACGAAGCTTACCGCAAATCTTTACTGTATCGCCCTTCTGCCAATTGGTCTGAATATGGTCGATAGCATTCTTATTAGTAACCTTATATTCAACAATATCCGCGCGGCCACCATACTGGACAAGAACGCCAGTTACAACAAGCGCGCCAGTGGGCTCGTTTTCACGGTCAACCTCGTCACGAATATTTGCAATGCAGATAGTGTTCTGGAAACGGGTCTGAGGCTCACAATCAGCCTTAGAAATCTTCTGGAAGAAAGAAGCATTGACTTTCGGGAAGGAAACAGTCTGCTCCTGACGTCCAATATAGGCATTCTCCTGAATAGTACCAGAAGTAATGCGGATGCGGTCAGCGGTATCAATATCGCTCGCCGCGATAGAAACAAAATTAGAGCGCAAATCATTCACAGACTTATAAGCCGGATTTTCAGCGCCACTATTAGTATATTTAGTAACGAAGAAACTGACTGGAACATCGTTCTCAACCATTCCACCGTCAAGCACTTCATTGACTTTTACAATAATTTCACCAGAAAGGTAAGGAACCTTACTGCCGTTCTTGGTAAATTCACCTTCACGAACATTGATTTCACTAAGGATACCTTCGATAAATACTTTATTTTCACCCTAATTCAACATATTTTTTTCTCCTTTATTTTTTAGTTATTTTTTGTTTGTTTAGAAATAGATAAATTGGGACTTACCCAAGAGTATATGTGTAAGTCCCATATTTATATCAATCAATATTCGATTGTAAATTACTCCGCCTTATCGGGGTCAAAAGCCATGCCTTCCTCAGTGAGGGAAACATACTTCACCTTCGCGGTCTTGCCATCCTCAGCAGGAATTTCGGCCTCGGTACGAATGGCATAAGCAGGATGCTTCTTGGTGGAAGCGAGACCATTCACAGAGCCGGTAACAGCAGAAAGAGACACGCCAAGCGCGGCGGCAACTTCCTGAGCAGTAATCTTCTCACCATAATGAGCCTTCAAATAATTGAAAACAGCGATCGAGTTCTGAGTCATAATAAAAATTCTCCTTTTGTAATAGTTTATTTTATAAGTATATTTTGATTACTTGGTTGTTATCTCCAACCTTGTAAACATATTATATAATAAAATTTGATAAAAATCAAATTTCTTTCCAATGGAAACCATAGGCTCGAATAGACGTTCTTATTGCTCGGCCAATATTGGATGAAACGCCCTTAGGATTATCTTGACTATATCTATTTTCAATAAGCCATCGTGCGGCATCTGAGCGGCTAGAAAAGCTGATATCTTCTTCTATACACAAAACTTTTTTCTTTCGATTATCTACAATTCGATAATCTTTAGACGGATTATACTGATTTTTATAAATCCAATAATAACCTTTATAAGTTTTACTATTATTGCATAGAACAGAACCAATACCTGTTATAGTATAATTATCCATTTTCGCTGCAATACCAATTGAAGCATAATAAGCAATTACATCTCCATTATTTGGGTCAATTTTGTAAATTCCTTGCCCGACTAAATTTCGTGCAATTGCACCATCATATCCTGCACTACGAATAATATTGGTAATAGTACCTTGATTACATCCAAAATGCTTTGCAGTTTCTGCGCCATTTCTTCGCGCTACAGTAAGATAATAATCAATTACTTCAGAATGGTCATATTTTGTATGACCCTTTCCGCCTAAAGTCGAATTGTACCCATTCGGATTATAAGAATTATAAAATTCAATCCAATAGATTTCTCTTTCATCTAAAAGATTATCACTTACTTGTTCAACTACGGAAATTGAAAAATGTCCTATACCATATTTTCGCATTGCTCGGTATAAAACATTATCATTATCTTCACGTGGATTTCGTGCTGAATATTGATGGTCATACCAACGTTTTTCTAATGGATTAGTTGTTTGCCCGATATAAATCTTATCATTTATATCGTTAGTAATTTTGTAAATTATTCCCATATTTATACTCCTATATTGTATAATTTAGGATAAAGCATATTGATATAGGCAATATTACTCAAAGGGTAATTACTCCTTTGCTCCCTTTATCCTAGAATATTGTATACTAAATTTTAGAAAAAGTCAAAATTTGCAAGCTTCTTTCTCTAAAAGGTATACCAAACTATTCCCTCATTTTCTATATTTATTATACCAGAAAATTCAGAACTTTTCAAATTTTACGTTTCACTTTTTTCGAATTAGAGTGCCAGTACATCCAGCACTCTATCTCCATCCTTGACTTTCATTCCCTTTACTCCAATCGCGCCGCGTCCAGTTTCAGCAATACTATCGCTATTTACTTTCAGCGCAGTATTACTTGTTGTAAAAGTCAATTCAGTCTTTCCAGTAATTCCAATGAATCCACACATTGTATCTCCATTGCCTAATTTTTGAAGTTTATAACCTTTTACATCTCTATTTGATGTAGGACAATCTCCAATGGGCGTTTTACTTGTCATTCCCCAAGAAGATACAGATACGATACTCTTTACATCTGGATATACAGGGCGCGCACAGCATATACAATCGCCCTCATTGAGTTTCATTCCACGCACACCCATTGCGACTTTACCAATTGGGTTTATATCTTTCGTATTTATTATAGCAAATTGTCCGAATTTTGTCAAAATTCCAAGTTGTTCATCATTCATAAAAGATATAGACACAATTTCGTCTCCATCTTTCAATTTGATGCCTTGCGCGCCGAGAGATTTTTTAGCTTTATATTCTTCAAGAAGAGACTTTTTGAGCATACCTTCTTTGGTTATAAAGACAATATATTTATAGGATTTTGCTTTTGCAAAGCTCATTATATTTGTAATTTGTTCTCCGTCTTGAAGCTTTACCATATCATAAATACTTTGCGCGCCCTTGATATTCAATTCACTCATTGGATAAGAATAATATCTTCCCTTATTAGAGAACAACATTAGCGTTCCAATATTAGTGTCGGTAATTGTATCAATCACGCATTCACCATTATTGAGTTTTATTTTAGAACCAACTCCCCCTCGACGCTGGACAATAAGAGTTGAGGTTTCTTCTGCGAGGATATTCCCATAATTCGTTAGCGACACGATAAGTTGCTTTTCTTCAATAATTTCATCCTCAGAAGTGGAATTGAGATTTAGAACTTGTGTTCTGCGCGCGTCGCCAAATTTATTTGCTACTTCGTGTAGACCCTTTTCAATTTCTTTCTTGAGTAATGTTTCATCATTGAGAATAGATGTAATGCGCTTTTGTTCAAGCTCAAGATTGCCTTTTTCTTTTAGAAGCTTGTCAATCTCTAAATGTGCAAGGCGCGCAAGTTTGATTTCAAGAATTGCTTTCGCCTGTGCCTCATCAATGGAAAGAAGTTTCTGAAGTGCAAGATTAGCACTGCGAGTATCTGAGGACGATTTGATAGTGCGGACGACCTCATCAATCATTGAGATAGCTTTGAGAAGCCCCTCAATAATGTGAAGGCGTTCATTGATTTTATTTAGGTCATAATTGAAACCACGGATATAAACTTGTTTTTCGTGGGAGAGATGAGCAAGAAGAGCTTCACGCCAAGTAAAGACTTTAGGATAACGACCATTATCAAGCATTGTGAGATTGACTGGATAGTAATACTCTAATGAAGTATTCTTATAAAGAAACTTCATAATTTTTGAAGGATTTGCGCCTTTGTTTAGATAAATCTTGATACAAGGCTTTTCACCAGTCAAATCATTGAAACGTTCAATACCTGGATTATTATCTCCGTTGATAATCTCTTCAAGTTGTCCGCAGATAGTTTCAGTATACACCATATAAGGTATTTCTTTGACAATAAGGCATCTATCCTTACTATCAAACTCAACTACACTACGAAGCTTACAAGCTTTACCAGTTCCATTTTTATGGCTTTCTTTTACTTCATCGGCATTTAGAAGTATCGCACCTGTCGCAAAGTCAGGAATACAATAAATATCATCAAAAGATGCATTTTCATTCCACAAAAGAGTAATAAGTGCATCATTGACTTCTTTCAAATTATATTGAGGTATAGAACTACTCGCGCCGACTCCTATGCCATACGAACCATTTACAATATTATAGTATCCTTTGCTTGGGAGAACACTTGGATACTGCTCAGTATTATCATAGTTATCTCGCCATTCTTCGATGGTATCTTTGTTTATATCGGCAAAAAGATATTCACTAAGTTCCGAAAGACGAGAACCTGTGTATCGTGGTGCTGCCCAACTACCAGAAGCAAGAAGCGTACCATATGAACCTTCCACATCAATAAGTGGGTAGCGCATCGAAAAAGGCTGGCCCGCGCGCATAATAATCCCCTCTGCGCTACTATCACCATGGATATATAAACGGAAACTATTGCCAATTGCCTTTACAGTCTTATGAAAAGGCTTAGAGTGAATAAATTTATCTGTATAAAGACAATAGAAGATTTGTCTTGCAGATGGTTTACAGAGGTCGCGCACATCAACCAAAGCACGTGATTGAAGTACTGCACCTGCATATTGGAGAAAACTTTCTTTTATAATTGGTGTAAGTTCAACTTCCATTTCTTTTCTCCTTTCTTTACATTATATAAATATTATATCATAAAAAGAAGAGAAAGTCAAAATTTTGACTTCCTCTTATTCCCTTATTGTAGAAAAATCAATATTTTCAAAAATAAAATCGTGCTTAGGTTCACTATCTTTACTCATAAGAGTCGTAAGCAAAGGCAAACTATCATCATCAGGTCTAAGTATATCAAGCTTTTGATATGCTGGGTCAAACATTGATTTTCGCGCTTGTTCTGCGCTCAAGGAACCAAGTCCCTTATTTCTTTGCACTTCACCCTTCACTAGACCTTTTGCTTTTGCTTGTGCAAGTTCTGCATCACTATAGTAGTAGGTTTCAGTCTTACCATTAGTTGTAATATGGAGAGGCGAACGAAGCCAGCAAAGTCTGCCTTCCTCAATGAACTGTGGAGCAAACTTATAAATTGCACACATAATAAGAAGTCCAATAGCAAAACCATCACTATCAGTATCGCTACATATTCCAATACGTCCATAACGAAGCTTTTTACTATCATACTTTCCTGGCACAATATTCATTGCACTAAGTAATAGTTTGATTTCTTCGTTTTGATAGATTTTTTCATCATCATTAGAAAAAGTATTTATTGGCTTGCCACGTAAGGCTAAAATGCCCCATTTAGTAGCATCACGCGCTTGAGCAATACTGGATGCCGCGGAAAGGCCCTCTACAAGAAGAAGAGTAGCATCCTGGCCGAGAAATTCTGCATCTTTGAGCTTATCACTGGCGAAGACCTTCCGCTTTTGGTTTTTTTCGATATCTTTGGACGCTTCGAGAACTTGTTTGCGTGCGCGTTCTGCCGCAACTTCGGCTTTCAATTCTTTTCCAAGAAGTTCTACTATTTTCCCAAACTCGTCTTTATGCTCAATTTCAAAACGCTCAAGCATTTTAGTGGTCGCGCGCTGACATATGCCGCGAAGTGAAGGAGAAACACATTTAGTTTTTGTTTGGTTAGAATATTGAGGATTAGGCAACTTACAAGAAACTGCATAATAAAGTCCACGTCTGTAAACGTCAGAATTATCGGCATCTTTCAATCTCTTTTTGAAGAAATTTGTAAGTGCAGTTTTGATTCCAGTGATATGAGTTCCGCCATCAATATTTTCAAGACCATTAGCAAAAGCATGAGCTTCTTCTTTTCGTGAGCCAGTCCAGGCCATTACAATTTCAACTTCGGTATCTTCTTCTTTTATTTCAATGTGAAGTGGAGTCCTATGAATAAGTTTTCCACCCTCATCTTTGAGTAGGTCAACTAAACCATCTTTAGACAAGTATTTTACTTTTTCATTAGTAATATGATTTACTAATACAAAGGTTAAACCCTTGCAAAGGTATGACCAATCTCGGCACATCTTCTTTACTTCTTCAAAGTTAATGTTGATAGGTTCGATCTTATAGACTTCTTGAGAAGGAATAAATTCTACACAAGTGCCTGATTTTGGGTCTTTAGATGTAGTCGCGCGCACAGTCAATGAAGTTTTTATCCCATCTTTCAACTCAAGAGTAGCACATTGTCCATCACGGAAGCTTTGTGCTTTGAAGTATGAGGAAGAAAGTGCTGTGCCTTTTGCTCCTATACCATTGAGTCCGGCCACATTTTGATAAACTTTTTCATTGAATTTACCGCCTGAATGAGGGAGCATAAAAATGGCTTCCATAGCATCGATTCCATCCTCACGTGTACCAAAGGGGACTCCCCGCGCTCTGTCTGCTATAGTGATTCGATTTCCTTTATATAAATCTACATAGATTTCATTACCATAACCCATAGTATATTCATCAATGGAGTTTGTAATAATTTCTCGAATAGCTTGAAGTACTCCTTGATTATCGGCACTACCAAGATACATTGCAATTTTAGTTCTTATTGCAGTTCTAAAATCAAGCGTTTCAATATCATTCGCATTATAACTCATCCACTCACCATCCTTTCATATTCTATCATTCAGTTTACCACTTCATCAATTCATCATCAAATTTTGGCTTTTTTACTTTTGGTTTTCTTGTTTTTCTTGGTGCGCCCATCCACAAAAGCCCATCCATTGCACGTGTCGCGGCGACATAAGCAATACACTTTTCTTCGACGCCAGATGCGCGCAGGCCAGTAGCAATACAATACTTCCATTCGAGCCCTTTCGATGCGTGAATAGTAAGTACCTTCACTGTATTTGCTTTCATTTTTTGAGTAAGTTCTGCCTTTGTCAAATCAGATTGCTTGAAAGTATCAAATGGGATGCCTGCTTCGCGCAAAACTTCACAAATCATTTCCACTTGGGTATTGGTTCGCGCGAGAATGGCCCAATCACGCCACTCGCCAGCTGAGCGCAAAAATACCACAATCTGCTCTGGGGAATACTCCAAAAACTTTACTCGTCCACCCTTACCCCTCATAGCTACTGAAGTATCTGGTGGAGAAGCTTCCGAAAGAAGTGTCCGTGCGAAATCTAATATTTCGCTATGGTTTCGATAATTTTCATTCAGTTCAAATACAGTCGCATTCATCTTCTGCTTATATTGCTCCAACAATTCAGGGCGCGCGCCAGCCCAACGATAGATTGACTGACGAGTATCATACATAATAAAATATTCACGCGCGTGGAGTATATCAAACATAAATTCTAACTGTGTTTTACTACTATCTTGTGTTTCATCACAAAGACAAATATCAATTACAGGAGGATTAGATGCAATATATTGTTTTGCAAGTTCAAATAGTTTATCAAACTCTTCGTCTTCTATTGCTTTTTTTGCGGCCTTGACACCACGCATAGCAAGAAGTTTTGCGCAATAAGAGTGAATTGTGCCAATAAATACTTGCTCATTATTTTTCAAACCAAGTCGCTGACGCATTTCTTCTGCGGCCATATTTGTGAAAGTAAAGGCAACTGTGATTTTACTCTCACGCACTGAGCGTCGAACTTTTTCACAAAGCACCTGAGTTTTTCCTACTGCACAAGAAGCTTCAATAAATTGGATGGGCTCGCGCGCAGAAAGAATTTCCTCCTACTTTTCACTTAGTTCAATACATTCACTCATCTTCTACCTCCACAATACATAGATTATTATTTTTCATAGGGATGGCGCAAAAGCTAATATTTGTGTTGAGAGTTTGATTTGAACACATTTGCCATAGTGGAACACGTCCATCATAACCGCCATAGACGGTTGTATAATCAGCATCAAAATTCATAGACATTCCGTCTAAATAAGGTTTTACTAATTGAGTTATATATGCGGGTTTACCATTTATATGCGTTTTTATCTTCAAATAAAAAGGTTCAGAATTTTCAAAATTTAGTGCCGATATATCATAATAAGATGTTCCACAGTAAGGACACTTATTTTCTTCTGGCTCATATACAGCCCCGCAATTAGGACAATTTTTACTCTTCATTTACTTCACAGTATACTTCAAGAGCTTCAATAAACTTGTCATCCTCAATATAAAATCCATCCTGTCCAATAGCACGCTGGAAATTGCACATCAACTGCATAAAGCGCCAATCGGGCCACTTTTTCCAGCACGCTTTCATTCTCTCAAGAACGTCATCAATTCTATCAGGATTACGCATACACATTCTCCTTTCATTTTATATATTTATATTATACAATAAAAATGAGAGAAAGTCAAATTTCACTTTCCCTCACATACTATATTTTATTTCCACTTCACTTACCAATAAGTAGGCGCGCCCGCCTCCGCCCCTTTAGGCGGGGGCGCGCCGTCCCAAACTGACATTCTAAATATATTCTATAATAAATCAAACTTCAAATTAGGACTTTTGGTTCCAACCCCAATCCTAACTCTTATAATAATTTATCCAATACTTTTCACGTTCATTCAATCTATCTTTACTTACTTCTTCAATTACTTCAAAAGTAAAGTTATCTATCCCCTCATCAGCCATTGCATCGTGAACTTTTTGATGAGCTATATCTCCTATATCATATGCACTCTTGATATGAGATGTCCATCTACGTCTTATATTTACTGATTGGCCTATATATACTTTCTATGAAGGTATATGAGTAATTTTATATATACCACACTTTTCCTTATCTCCAAGCACTCTAAATAGCATATCATTCATAGGTTGCTTTATAAATACATCATATATAAGTTTATTTAGAGCTTCTCTATTTGTAAGGCGCGGCTCAATACTTCGCAATACTTTTATATCTTCTTTGTCTGCTTCTGAAAGTTTTATTCTATAGTAATCTTGCTATTCAAGTATTTCCTATTCTTTTTTATAACTCTCAATAGTTAGTTCTCGTACTGACTTCAATTGAAGCAATTGCGTCTTTAGCTATTCCATTTCCTCATTTATTTCATCTTTCTACAAATTGCATTTAGCTATATATTTATACAAATCATCATTGAAAACGCGCCGTTGTTTTTCAATTTCTATATTTACTTGGCCTAATAAACGCTCACGTTCACTATCTACTAGTCCTTGAAGTTCTGCATCTACTTTATCTTGTTGTAATTTTTTCTTTTCTTGAAGGTCATTACAAAATTGAGTATATTGTTTATTCTATTGCTCTTGAAATTCTATATATTTATTGGTATATTTTTGCTTCTTTTGCTCTAATTCTTTTATAAATTCAGTTTCATCTATTTCTTTTTTCTAATTTAGTTCTTCCCTAAGTTCACAGACTTGTTTCCATCGTAAGGCCTCTAATTTTTTATTTCTATTACATAATAATATTATAGTAATTATTTCAATAATAACAAAGCCTATTCCTAAATATAAAAAAATCATATGATATAACTCCTTTATAAAGCTCCTTCCGCTTTACAATTTCATTATACCATATGATTTCTAAAAAGTCAAATTTCATTTTGAGTAATTTTTACTGAACTCATTAAACATAATTTTGATGTAGGCATATTCATTATCTATTTTCCCATTTTTACGTCCAAGCTATTCAAGAAGATTTTCATACTTCCCATAAGCATCAAAAACGTGGTTGTATCCCTCCAAAGTAGCAGACTAACCATCATCATATCGTAAAGAATTGGCAAAAGAAATGATCTCCCATCGCAATCTGTCAATTTCGTTAGTATCAATTTTCTCATTCATATGTTCTATTGTTTTAGTTTGTTCCGCATTGATAAGCATTACATCAGCTAATTGTTTATCTACATTATTCAAGTGCGTATTTATAGCATTGAAAGATGTTTCAATTTTTGTATTATTAGCATCAATAATTTTTTTGACCGTGCGCTAAGCCTCGTCTCTTTTCTCATTTGCTATTGCGCGAGCCATCTCTCTTATTTCTTCATTACGCAATTTACGTTTTTTCTCTTTACGCTTCTTACCCCAATTAGTCATAGGAGAAAAAATTTTATATATTGCTGTAAGTGCTCCCGCGATAGCACCAATAGTAATTATCCAATTTGAGATTGTAGAAATTATGTCACTTGGCATTTTTTCTCACCTCGCCAAATAAAAGTAGAGTTTTTATGCTACGGTTTCTACATTTTAGTTGCGCTTATAGGGATTATTTTGGTCATTATGCCATTTTGACTTTGCAAGATATTTATCTTGGAATATATCTTGCGCGGACTGTATACTTTCTAAATCACAATATGGTATAATATATAAAGGTAGCCCGCGCGCGAGACAGGCAGAAATCTTTATGCGGTCGTGCTCTTGATAACGAGTGAAGTCTGTATGTGTTGGCTGAAACATCTTTACTTGAACATAATGTTGCTGACCTTGCACTTCAATCAATGATTGGAGTTCTCCATTAGAGTATATTCCGAAATCATAGCGCAAAGCTTGTTTACGACGCACTCCCTCAATAGAGACTTCGCGGGCAAACTTGTAGCCTGCCCGCGAAAGAAGAGAAGCAATATAATCTTCGCCTTTACTCACATCAACTGGTCAATGGTGCATTCTTTATAAGACTTATCACCATCGGGCCTCCATTCAATAATTTTTCCGTGGCGCAATGCAAGGGTATCTTTCATAATCTCCATTGCCGCGATTTTTACAACGTAGTATTTATATGTATCGGGATTTTCGCTAATTCCCTTCTTTACTTCATCAGGAATACCACTAATCCAGCCAACAGGGTAAATTTTATCTCCATCCATAACAGCAATTTCAACTGCGCTCGCCCATCCATAGAACCAAGCTTTAGTGACTGGCTCAATAGTCGCGCCGTGTTCATAGTCATTATAATAGCGCCCAAGCATCTTTTCATTAGTTTTGAAGTTCCACCAATATTGCCACTCATAAGGATAATCTCCTTTATATACCTTTGTAGCAGGCTTCCAACGGCCAGTAAGAAAACAATCAATGGGGTTATCAAGTTCTTTCTTTATTTTCAGAGTCTTACGTGCAGTACGCTTACCTGGCTCTGCATGAGAGTTGGATTTAGTAATTACAATGCCCTCTCCATCAAGCATACGCACACGCATAAGCTCATCCCAAAGAGCCTGGCCATAGTAGTATTTGGCTATTTCAATAAATTTATTATCCGCGCGCGCCATACATTCAGATATATAACCAAGTTGAGAAAAACGTGTTTCTGCGGTCACACTAAGTAGAGAAGCACCAGCCCACGCCCATACATCAAATACATAGTAGTGAAGTTTCTCTCCCTTCTCTTGACGTTCACGCGCCTTTTCAGACAAGCATCCCATTATAGTAGTCACGTGGCGCGAGCCTTCATTATTTGGAAAGTATATTTCTCCTAAAAGGCACGTCCCACGCGGAAGTGCGTCAAAGAAAGAGTGAAGATGAGGAACCCAGTCAATTTTATCCAGGAAGCCGCCATTCACGCTTTCACTACGTCCCTGGAGTACCATATTACCGTCCATATCCTTTATAAAACGATAATAGGCGCCATCCATTTTACGCGAACCAATATATGCGTTAGACATAATCATAGCATAAATTTCATCCTGCTTATTCTTTTTGTAGCCCGAAGGCCACTGCCAATAGCGCTCAGCCGGAAGGTTTTGAAAATCAATATTATCAATTATCATGCTCATTATTCTATAATTCTCCTATCCATTGTAAAATATAATCTTCTGTATAGTTGGAAGTATTTACTATCAGTAGTGGTATATTGTGGTCTTTACAATATTGCATTTTCATTCTGTCGTGTTCTTGCATTCGATAAAACTATTCGATAGAACCAAAACGACTTTCTATATCATAATGCTATTTTCCATTATATTCTATTAACCCTAATAAATTGTCTTTAGAGAAAATTGCAAAATCAAATAGTAATTTACTTTTATCAATTAGGTCTTCAAAACTATATTGTTGTGTAAATGAAATATTTTTGGAAATTAAAAGCTATGATATTTCGTATTCTTTTCTTGACTTTAAACAACCACAACTACCAACTCTATTAAATAACAAACAATTACTGCTAACATCTTTATAGTTCCCACATTCACATTGGCATCGCCAAATAGCTGAACCGTCAGAGTAATTTTCTCCAGTCGGATATAAAGCAGTTAACTTTCCAAAATGCATATTTTTTAAATTTTTTAATGATGTTTCCGAAACTCTTTTTTTCTATAAACAACCACAACTTGTGGTCTATTTTCCATCAGTTCGCAATAGGTCATTTTTTCGAACAATAGTAGTATTACCGCAATCACAACTACAGTAAATATATTTATTTCTATCTGCTTTTCCTTTAAATCTTTTGCTTTTCTTTTTCTATTCCTCTATCTATTCTTCAGTAGGAATACCAATTGGAGTGAGTAATCCATACTTTCTTTGGAAATCTACGCCATCAATAATCATACTCATAAGTATAATCCTCCTTATTTTCTATATATATTATACTCCAACTTGTCAAAATTTTCAAATTTCCAACTCACCAAAAAGTTATAGGGTCTACAATAAAATCCCTACTTATAAAAGAGGGGATAGATATGAACCTCAAATTTATCGCGGCTATCGCTGCACGAAATCGAATCCGACTAATACAATCGCTTTTAGGAGGTCTCATCCCTAAAGGCAAATGAGGAGGGCTACTATGAAGGGTTATGTGCTTACAGAATCTTTCAAGCGGGCAAATATCTCTGATGCTGTGTATTATGCAATGACAGATGCAGACAAAGATACACTCGCTAAGCAAGAGAACACCTCCTTCGGTGACAAGGTATATATCATTACAACCGGCGAAACCTTTATTATGGGTAACGACGGACAATGGTATCCGATGTGAGGTGAGGCAGTTTGGATATTCTCACCTATGCAATTGTAAAGAAATATGTAAATGAGTGTCTGGTAGGTATGGGCGCGCTCAAAGGCGCCCCATGCACAGTAAAAGCTACAGAAGTAACTGATGCTGGGCTAAAAGTAATTTTTGAATGGAAGGATAGTAATGGAACATCCCATACAACCGAAACCATTATACCTGCTGGTCCCCAAGGTGAACAAGGCGTGCCTGGCGCGCAAGGTGCATCTGGGCGTGGAATACTAACTATTGAAAAGACTGATACGTAGGGTCTTGTCGATACGTATACCGTGACTTATGATGACGGCACATATACTACTTTCCAAATCAAAAATGGCGAGAATGGTGGGCTCTCAACTGATGGGGGGACTATGACTGGTCCCCTCATTCTTTCTGGCGACCCAACACTGCCCAATGAAGCCGTCACAAAAAACTACGTTGATACAAAATTAGTTTCATTAGCAAAAGATGCTAATTTTGTATATCACAGCGAAGTCCCACAAAAAGTATGGAGTATCTTACATAATTTAGGAAAGTATTGCTCTATTATTGTTGTTGATGACAATAAAAATGTAATCTATCCTGATATAACTTATGTAAGTGAAAACGAAATACAAGTGAGTGCTACCTCGGAACTTACGGGGTATGCATTTTGTAATTGAATAAGGAGGTATAATTGAATGGCAAAGTTTGTAACTAACCTTGACCTCAATTTCAATGAACTTCAAAATGCCGTGCTCAATCCGGTGGCGGAAGACCCCACTACTCTCAAAGAGGGTATGGTGTGGTATAATACCGCCGCGAAAGAGTTTAGATGCTACAAAGATGGCAAAGTAAAGCCTCTTGGCGCACAAGCGCAGTTTACTCAGGTTGCTTCTGTTGATGAGCTTCCAAGCAATGCTCAGCAAGGTGATATGGGCGTTGTCGTTTCTGCGATTGACGGTGCCGAAGGCTCCAAGAAATCTTACACTGCTTATGTTTATGATGAAGGTGCCTGGAAAGCTATGGATGGCAACTATGATGCTGGTAATGTGTATTTTGGTAAGGATATTACCTACACTGTTGGTATTGGCACACTTGCTAAGCCGTCTGGCTCTGCTACTTTCAACGCCAAAGGTAAGAGCTTAGAACAAGTTCTATCCAGTCTTATGGCAAAAGAAGCTAATCCTTCTAAAGTTGAACCTGCGGTGAGCTTCAGTTCAGGTAGCAATCCTGGAACATATGAGGTCGGTACTAAGAAGAACCTTTCTTATAGCGTTGCTCTTAGTGCTGGTTCTTACACTTATGGCCCTCCGACGGGCATCACTGCTCAGTCTTGGAGTGTCGTTTGTGATGGTGTAACTAAGACAACAGCTACTGGAACTTTTGAGAATGTTGTGGCTGAAGCTACTGCGAAGAAGATAGTTGCGACGGCTGAATACGGCGACGGCGCAGTTCCTGTGACCAATCTCGGTAACGCATATCCTGCTGGAAAGATTGTCGCTGGCAGTAAGTCCGCTAATTCTGGCGAATATAAGGGCGTCCGCCATATGTTCTGGGGCCCGATGACTGATGCTGGTATGGCACTCAATTCTGCGAACATTCGCGCGCTTGCCCACAATAAGGCTAGCGGAACTGGCGTACTTGCTACCTTTGGTGCTGGCGCCGGTGCGAAAAAGGTCGTTGTTGCTGTTCCTGCGGGACGTAAGATTACGAAAGTGCTTATGCCTAGTGCCCTCAATGCTGATGTTACTGCCCTTTTTGTGAAGCAGGGAACCCAGTCTCAAGTTGAAGGCGCGAATGCTTATACGGCGGCTGCCTATGATGTATATGTATATCAGCCTGCGTCTATTGATGCTGGCGAGACCTATTCGGTCACAATCGGTTGATAAGGAGGGAAAAAGAATATGGCTGTTATTATGAATGATGCCGCATATATGGGCTTTCCTCTGAGTATCAAGCGTGGCAACCCTGCCCCTGTTGATACTACTGCCGTTTGGTATGATAAAACTGAACTTGAAAATTATGCGAAGTCCGGTGCGACTGCGTATGTTGGCCAAGTGCTTACTCTCGTTGCAGGTGGTAAGTGCGAAGCTTATATGATTTCTAATGAGGCTGGAACTCTTATCAAGTTAGCCTCTACCACTGCTTCTGGCGATTTGGCCAGTGATGTGGCTACGCTTCAAACTCAGGTTGCGGGTCTTATCGAAAAGGTAGGCGCGCCCGCGCAAGGTGAGACTGAAGCTTCTGGATTATTTGCACAAATTAGCGCCATCCAAGCACTTGCTAATAGTAAGGTTGGCTCTGTTAGTGCGGGTGCCGGTATTGAAGTTAGTGGCGAAGCTACTGCTCCTTCTGTCGCTGTAAAGCTTGACCCCACCGAGGGTAATGCTCTCTCTATTGTTGAGGGCAAGGGTCTTCGTGTTGAAGTTCCTAAGGTTGTCCACCCTGAATATACTGTTGAGAAGCTTGGCTCTGCATCTGAGGGCGCGGTTGCTTCTTATGCACTCAAGAAGGACGGAACCCAGGTTGGTGCAACAATCGATATCCCTAAAGATCTTGTTGTCGTAAGCGGTTCTGTTGTTGAACTCAAGGCTGGTGCGCTCCCTGCGGGCGTGACTAAGCCTGGCACATATATTGAACTCGTTCTTTCTGGTGGCGAACCGATTTATATTCCTGTTGGCTCTCTTATTGAGTATGTCACTGGCGGTTCGGGTGAGAATGATGCTATTCAAATCAATGTTGATAGTAACACCCACAAGGTATCTGCTTCTGTAAAGGCTGGTTCTCTTACCAAGACTATGCTTGATTCCGATGTACAGACCTCTCTTGGCAAGGCCGATAGTTCTGTACAGAGTGTAGCGACTGGTTCTGCTAATGGTAATATTAGCGTTGATGGCACTGATGTGCCTGTCAAGGGTCTTGCGTCTGGCGCGTTTGAAACTGTTGAGAACCTCAATGCTACCGCGCAGACTAAGGCTGAAGCTGAAGCTGGTAAGGTAAAGAATGAGTTGCTTGGCACTACCTCTGATGATGCGTCTAGCGAAACTATCCGTGGTGCTATTGCTGCCGCGGCGTCTGCAAAGTCTGAGGCTATTGCGGATGCGAAGGCTAAGATTGAGGCTCTTGACCTCGCTGACAAGGCTGTTCCTGGCGAGTTCGTCACCGAAGTCAAGCAGACTGATGGTCAAATTAGTGTGGTGCGCGCGAAGCTTGGTGAAAGCGATATTCCTGCACTTCCCGTCTCTAAGATTACCAACCTCCAGGATACTCTTGATGGCAAGCAAGCTAACCTCACATTCGATGGCACTTATGGTGCTGATAATGCTGTCGCTACTGTTAGCACAGTTGAGAATGCGAAGTCTGCTGTGGTTGGCGCGGCCGCGGATACTTCTGCTAAGGACACTGTAAAGGGTGCGAAGAAGTATGCTGATGAGGTTTCTGGTCAGGCTCTTACTGATGCCAAGGCTTATGCTGATGGGCTTGTCACTGGTGATAGTGGTGTTACCGCGCGCGTTGAAGCTCTTGAGGGCAAGGTTGATGTTGCGAAGGTTTCCACGGCTATTGCTACTGCGAAGGGTGAAGCTATTGCTGATGCTAAGACTGAGACGACCTCTCAGGTTAGCGCCGCGACTGAAGCTATCCTCGGCGAAGCGGGTTATACCCACACTGTAAAGGATGCTTATGTGCTTGCTTCTGGCAAGACCACAATGGCCGAGGTTGAAGCCAAGGACTATGCAACTAAGACTCAGGCTCAGGGTTATGCCGATGCGAAGGATGCTGCCATTGCCGCCGCGAAGAAAGCTGGCGATGATGCTGCGGCCGCCGCACAAACTGCTCAAGAGACTGCTGATGCTAAGGTTGCTTCCGTAAAGGCTACTGCTGACCTTGGTATCGTGGTTGCTGGCACTGCCACTGCGCCTACGATTGGTGTAAAGGTTGACCCCGTTGCTGGTAATGCGCTTAGCGTATCTGCTACTGGCTTGAAGGTCACTATTCCTACGGCTGACACTTATGGTTTAGTGAAGGATGAGACTGCTGGCGATTACGCCGCGGTGTATCATCTCACTAAGAATGGCGCGAACTTTGGTGATGCTATCAATATCCCGAAGGATATGGTGGTGTCTTCTGGTACTGTTGAGACCAATCCGACTGGCAAGCCTGCGGGCACTTATCTTGTTCTTGTTCTTGCGAATGCTACAAGTGATAAGATTTACATCCCTGTTGATAGTCTGATTGAGTATGTAACCAGTGGTTCTAAGACCGGCGATATGGTTGTCGTCGATGTGTCTGCTGACCATAAGGTTACTGCGACTATTACTGATGGTAAGATTACTCTTGCTAAGCTTGATAGTGGCGTGTAGGCTTCTCTTGGAAAAGCCGATAGTGCTCTTCAGGCGGGCGATGCGCCGGGCTATGATGATATTCTTACCAAGACCGAAGCTGGCACAACCTATGTTGCTCAGGAAGCTAATAAGCGTCTGATGACTTCTGCCGAGGGCACCAAGCTCGAAGGTATTGAAGCTCAGGCGACAAAGAACTCCATCAAGCTCAATGGTGTGGCTAATGCTAATCCTGAGTTCTATGCGCCGACCACTGCTGGTTCTGAAGGTCAGGTTCTTATGGCTAGTGGCACTGGCGCCCCGACTTGGAGCGCGATGCCGAAGAGCTTCATCAAGTTCGTTCAGAAGAACTCCGCCCTTACTCCTTCTGGTGGTAAGGCTACTTGGACTATTGGTGCGTCTACGCACGGTATCGTTGCGGAAGATATCATGGTTCAACTCTTTGAGGTTGCTACTGGCGAGCAAGTGTTTGCGGACGTTGTAGTGGGTGCGGATAAGAGTGTGAAGATTTCTATGAATGCTTCGGCTACTGTCGTAGCGAATACATATAAGGCCGTCCTATTCGGCTAAGTTGTTTAGTGAGCCCAATAGGGAAATCCCCTATTGGGCTTTTTGAATTTGAAAATTTGATTTTTTAGGCGAAGTATGGTATAATAAATAATGTAAGGCGAGAGCCTTTTTTACATAGATGATATAAATTTATGCTGTCCGCGCGGAGTGGATGGTATAACTTTTTATAGATAGAAGGAAACTCGAATTGTGTTTCACGGAGGCGATACAATGCTTACAATCGACAAAGACAACACAATCCATTTGACCCGTGGTGACACCGCGCGCTTCCGCATTACTCAAGCAACTAACCTCGCCACGGGAGAACCCTATGTCTTCCTACCCGAAGACAGACTTGAGTTCACAATCAAAAAGTCAGTCAGTGATACTGACCCTCTAATTCATAAATCTGTCTCTGGTGGAGAGATAATCCATCTCCTCCCCGAAGATACAAAACCTCTTTCTTTTGGACGCTATGTTTATGACGTTCAGCTTACATTAGCTAACGGGGACATCTACACAATCATTGTCCCTACCGTATTTGAAATCGCTAAAGAGGTAACCTAACTATGGCGGGCCTCTCGGTACAAATGGCTCTTGTGGGCACGATTTAGCCGGAAGTATCACTCAAAGCACAAATGAACGCCGCAATAACGGCTCAATCAGATATTTATGATGATATTGATGGCTATGTAATCACTCCTTCTTGGGAGGCTGACATCGTACTCCCTACAAAAAGTAAGCTGATGAAAGAAAATCTTACCGTCAAAAAGATTGCGCAGACCTCTGTAAGCAATGAAGCTGGCGGTATAACCTTGATTTTAGGAGGACAATAATTATGCCTGATAAGTATGTAAATAAATTTATCCTCGATGGCGAGGTAAAGTTCGATCTTACTCAAGATGACATTACTGCTGATAAACTTGCTAAGGGTATCAAAGCGCACGATAAGTCTGGCGCGCCCATCGTCGGTACTTCTACTTTCGATGCAGATACTTCTGATGCTACTGCCGTCGCCGCGGAAATTCTCAATGGAAAGACCGCATACAAGGCTGGCGCGAAAATTACTGGCACGATGCCCAATAACGGAGCAAAGAACCTCGTTGTTAGTGACCTAACTTCTTCGGTGAAAATTCCTCTTGGCTATCACGACGGCTCTGGCACAGTTGGTGTAGATGCTGCGGAAAGCGCTAAAATCATTCCTGGAAACATTCGTGATGGTATTACTATTCTCGGTGTAACTGGTACAATGAGTGGCACAGAAGGTGCGAAGGCTCAAACCAAAACAATCACTCCTACTTTCTCTGCTCAAGAGATTACTCCCGACAGCCCTGAATACAACTATCTTGCCAGCGTTACTGTGCAAGCTATTCCTGTGACCTATACAGATAATGAGTTTGGAGGTCAAACTCTCACCATCGGAGGCTAATTATGGCAGTAAATAAAGTCGAAATTGATGGAGAGACTGCGTTGGATCTAACTAGCGATACAGTAACTTCAGATAATTTGGCTTATGGGATTACTGCTCATGGTGCGAATGGTGAAGTTATTGTAGGGGCAAGAAAATTTTGTCGAATTTACAGTACAACTAATCCAACACTAACTGCAAGCGCGGGCGCTTTTACGTGGACGGTTCCCACGGCAGACCATAGATTTACATCTAAGGTTTTGGGTATATCGTTATATGATAGTGAAGGCTAGATGGTTTTTACGAGTGTAACGATTGATAGTAGTTATAATATTGTGGTTAGTATGTATGATGAAACTGTGACTGCAATTGAAGCTGGAAAGTATATAATTGTAGTCATTGGTGAAGACTAACTGCGCTATGCGCGCAGATATATATAAAGAGTATGGGGCGCGTAAGATGCGCGCCCTGCTTCTATGGAGGTGTACTCAATGAAATATTTAGGAAAAGTTAGTGACCCGAAAGATCTAGCCACGAAAGAGTACGTGGATGGGAAAGTTAGCGGTGTGGATTTATCTACGAAGTAGGACCGTACTGACTTGTTGACAGAAGATAACGATTGGATTTTAGGTGTACCGGAAACGTGTAAAATTCCATACTATACCTCAGATGAGGGTAGTAATCTTTCTTGTTCTCTCAGTAGTTTACTAACTGGCGCAATTCTAAACTAGGCTGGAACTGGCGCAGGACTTCTAAGAACCGATAATGGCGCGGTAAGCAAAGTTTCTTCTATTGGAACTAACGATATCGCCGAGAAAGCAGTAACCGCAAATAGGCTTGGCGCGGACGTAAATTATTCTGCTATCGGTTTAGTATCTAACCAGGTGCGTGGGATTTATGTAGGGACTGAAACCCCATCTAACACAATTGGCAATAATGGCGATATATATATCAAATACGCTATTTGAGGTGAGATGAATGGGAACTTGGTCTACAACAGCACCTACTAATTTAGCTACTGAATGGACAGAAATAAAAGAGAACAATGCGCAAGGTGGATACCGCTTGAAGATAAGCGGGAATTATGTTTATCTTTATTATAACTGCATTGCGCGCGCCTGTTCTGCTTGGCTAGAAACTGGACAATTATGTGTAAAAGTTGAAAATTACAGTTTCGCGACTGGTAATGCTAGCCCTGGAAATAGTTTGAGCACTAATGCTTATGTTACTGATGAGAGTGGTGTGAAAGTTTATGCTGATGCCAATACCACTAATATGGGTGATAGTAGTGAAACTGCGCACGGGCATTCGCGTGGAACCTATTACTATACCTATGATGCAAGTTTTACTGTAACATCTGCTGTTGAAGCTGGTATTAGAGATAATAGTGGTGTATATGGCAATGGCACTTGTGGCGTTACAGTAGTGGTTGATACTAAACCTGGTAGTGGCGGAAGTAGTGGTGGAGGAGGCAGTGGCGAAACAACTGCTAACCCAGTTCAGAATTTATACTTGAAGATAAATGGCGTTTGGCACCCTATTCTATGGGGGTGAGTTGAATGACTTGGACTAAAACAGCACCTACGCTTCCTAATGGAAGTAGTTGGGTATAGGAACAAACAACAAATTTCGTTTAGAACCACTGGACACTAAATACAACTCGCTATATTGCTCGTTTAGATGGCAATAATATTGCCGTAAAAGTTGTCGCTGTTATGTCGAATGGTTCTTATGGCACTTTTTACACCCCAGGTAAGTACTATTTAAGTTTGTCTGCCGGGGGAGAAACTGTTACTGATACAACGACATATACAATGAGTAAAGGCACATAGACCTTTTACTGCGTTGGCGTTGCAGAACCTGGCTCTACTGTATCTACTACTATTGGATATATAGATAGTAGTTCTTCAAGGAAAAAAATCACATTTACTGCGCCCGCTCTTCTTATTGTGACACTCAATATTTCCTTTGATGCCCAAGGCGGAACTTCTTGCACTGCAATTACGCGCGATTAGGGCAATGCCTATGGAGAACTTCCCATTTCATACCGCAGAGGACATAAGTTCCTCGGTTGGAGCACTGACACTACAAACGCAAATATCGTAAGTTCAAGTACCACTATTACCCAATCAGCAGATTTTACTTTATATGCTATCTGGAAATTTATTGGCGCCCTATATGTCAAAATAAATGGCGCGTGGTAGTCGATATATTGATTTTGCCTACATATATAAGAGAGATATAAATTATGTCAAATCCAGTTAGTTTTTCAGATAGACAAACAGACTACAAAAATGGAGTAAGATATACTGCGGGTATCAGCGTAAAAGTTAGTGCATCCTACGTGCGCGATGGTTCAAAAGCCATAATCACAGTGACAGCAACCGCAAGTGGCTGGGGCCACTATTCACAAGTCCACATTGCACCTTCTCCTGACGGGTCTGAGCCAGCAAGTTCAGCATACACGGTAGTCATTGCAAAGTAGGACGAGTCCTATTCAGATGCTACTTGGACTGGAACTTATACTTATGATGACCCAACTGCTAAAACTTACTCCTTCTATATAAAATCCTATGTCCATGCTATCAGAGGCTATAATGGCCAATGGTCTGATGTATATATACTCACCATAGATGTCCCTACTGGCAGTGCGGTCGCGTGGGTAAAAGCAGAAGGCCAATGGAGAAAAGGTGCATACATCTATACAAAAGTCAATGACGTATGGACAAAAGGGATCGCGCAAAGCAAAAATAGCGACGTATGGAAAATGTGATGAGTATACATCACAAAGGAGGTATACTCAATGAGATATTTTGGTAAAATTACCGAAGATAAAGATGTAATTACAAGAGAATTTTTAGAAAAAGGATAGTATGACGATGGTGTAATTACTGTCGCTAAGCTATCCGCGAACGCGAAGTATTGGGATGAGGCCCCGCGAAAAGTAGAAGATGGAGGTTCCCTCATCACTTAGGATTGGGGTCATATATTCAACTGGTCTTGGGGCGCAAATCAAGCATACACCTTCACTTCCGAATTTTTCAATAATAATCCTGATACATTTTGGGAGACGATTATTTTTGCTAACGATTAGACAACAGTTGCCTTCCCTAATGTGCCTGTGATTGAAATGAATAAAGGTGGAGATGCAGTTACTAAAGCAGATAATGTGATAACTATCCCACATCACAAATATATGCACATAAAACGCATTGGAACCACTGCTTTAGTATTGAGCGGTAATTATGACCAAAGCTATATCTATACAGGTACTAGCGACCCAAGTAATGATATGGGTCGAAATGGTGACATATACATCCAATATACCTAATTCTTTGCTTCGCGCGAAGTAAATAACGGAGGTTATTTATGAAATATATTACTGCAACAATTGATGCAGGCGGTAAGCTCGTATGTAACCTTGATTACTATACAGATGCGGAGGGAAAAACACAATTTTTCCCTCTAATTCAAGGTAGTGTCAATTACTACGCTTTCCGTCTGATTACAAATAATTTACCTGATGAATGGAGAGATATTCTTCAGGCGCAAAACAACAGATGGGTTATCTTTTAGAATACCCACTTAGAAGATGGTAAAAATACCACTGCTATGCCCCTAACGCCGGTAAATGATAGAGGAATGGTGTATTTACAAGCGGTAATTCCCTCCTATATTTTGGCCAAGCCTGGTGTATTGAGTATTACGATTTTATTCTCTTTGGGAGAAACAATAAAGACCTTAGCCACAGTAAGTCAAAATGAGAGTGATTTTGAGCCATTACGTATTCTTCCTGCGAATGACACGCTTGATAAGGCAATATTGAGTGGAATTACCATTGAAGATAAAACAATCTACCATCAACTCATTGGCACGCTTTTAGGCGGTAGTAATGGACAGGTGCTTCAAAAGAACTCTGCAAGTGGAACAATGGGTTATACATGGGTAGATGGTTCTAAGCTTTCTTAGGGCATTATTTTTGGAGGCTACGTTACCCCCTATAAGGTTAAAGGCACTGAAGGCACTGATACAATCTATGCGTTAGCGGAAATAACACCCAGCGCGCGCACTACTATTTTTGGAGAAGGCAGTACTGAAACTCAACTTATTCTATTGAATTAGGCTTCTGCTGGCGACCGCATTGATAACATTCTTTCACGAGGTTGGGCGCAATGCACAAATATGTAGTTTCTCGCGCGAGAAAGCGTAAATTCAAGTGATGGGCTGAATGCTTCTCTAAATGACTATTTGGTTTCTGATGGTGAGAAATGGAATATTGTTCCTGCGGTAGATAAAACGGTAATTGAGAGAATTGTTGCCGATAGCTATGTACCGTGGAATTATGGTTCCAATGCTGGTGATACAGAGAAAACAGTGAATATGGTGAATATTTCTGGTAATGCTGGCTCAGCGAATAAGGTAAATAATACATTGACTATCGGAACCTTGAAATTTGATGGCTCATCTGATTAGACTGTTGAAAGTATTGACGGAGCATTGCTGACCGACAAGACTATTGATAGTTCAAAGCTTGCTGATAATGTTAGTGAAGTTTATATTCCTTGGAAATATGGCGGTGGCAGTGAAGAAGCTGTCCAGATAAATATTAGTGGAAATGCGGGGTCGGCTAATAAGGTAAATAATGAGCTTACTATAGGTGATCAGACCTTTGATGGCTCCTAGCCAGTAGTAATTTCTGCTTAGACATTAGCGACATTATTAGATACATATGCTAACGCTTATATTGATACACCCAATTTGCGCGACCTGAGTGTGGCGAGTGGTAAGATTGGTAAGGGCGCGGTCGTGAGTGATAAGCTGGCGGATGGCGCTGTGATTACAAGGACACTAGCAAAGAATGCTGTAACCTACGATAAGCTTGATGGCGAAGGGATGAAGAGTCGACTACTGCGTATTGGTACAGGCAATCGCGCGCCAGAAGCAAGTGATGCGTCTAGTTTTGACTTGTGGGTCCAGTGGTTCTGAGGTGAGATAAATGGGAACTTGGAGCACGACTGCGCCAACTAATACATATGGAAATTGGACAGAGACTTTTATTGCTGAAGCATCAGGGAATTACCATTATTTTTAGGATAATGCTACTGGTTATTATGATGCTTATTTTAAGGTAAAAGCAGAATGTTCCGCTATCCGTTTGACAAATAACTGTATCTGTGTAAGAATAAAGTGCTATGGAAGACGTAATGATAGTATAACAAATTATGGCCATTATTTGAATAATCGCCCATATATAACAGATGAAAACGGGAACCTGAATTATGGCACTAAAGCGCAAGGCACTTTTACTGATGATTATACTAATATAACAACACAATACTATACTTTTCCAAATACATATAAGCCAACGTCAATTATTTGTGGCAATGATGGTTTGGGATATAATGGTAATGGCAATGCGCAAGTTACGATTACTGTGATTCCTAATCCAGCAGGAGCTCTTTTATGGGCAAATATAAATAATGAATGGAAAGAAGCTCAAATCTTCTCATCTACTGGTACTTCCTGGAATGAAGGAATTATCTTCAATACAACCCATCTACCATCATAAGGAGGTAACCTATGTTATACGGTATCGACATTGCAGGCCATCAATGGGATATGGATATTTCTAAAGTCCAGTGCGACTTTATCATCATCAAAGCCACTGGTGGTTCTGGCTTCATAAACTCAACTTTCAAAAAGCACATTGAGCAAGCTCTTTCCCTAGGTAAGCTCGTCGGCGCCTACCATTTCGCGCTCGACGGCTATGCTAACAAGGGTGCAAAAGTTGAAGCTCAACACTTTGTAAATATTGTCAAGCCCTATCTTGGCAAGATTATTCTTGCTCTTGACTGGGAAGCTAAAGCGGTAAAACTTGGCCCTGCTTGGGCGAAGGAATGGCTGGATGAGGTATATCGTCTTACCGGTATTCATCCCATCATTTATATGAGTCATGGTCTCACTAACCAACTTGGTTGGGCAGAAGTTGCTAAATACACCAAACTCTGGATGGCGCAATACAAGGATTATGTTCCCCAAAAGGGCTATAACTCTAATCCTTGGGGTTCTAAAACCGCAGGTAAGTGGGGCACTGATATTTTCATTCGCTAGTATACTTCTTCTATGTATATTGATGGATGGCGTTCTCGTCTTGATGCGAATGTCCTTTATGGCACGAAAGAAGAATGGCTCGCTCTTACTAAGGCCGGTGCAACTCCTGCGCCAGAACCTACTCCTGAACCTTCTCCTGAGCCTGCTCCTTCTGGCAAGACTTATAATGAGCTTGCGCGCGAAGTGCTGGCGGGCAAGTGGGGCAATGGAGGCGCGCGCATCCGACATTTGACTGAAGCTGGATATAATGCTAGCGAAGTTCAGCGTTATGTGAATGCGATGTATAATGGCCGTACTCTTCCTGATAAGGTAGCTGAGACAACTAAGCCAAGCGAGTCCTCGAAGCCTAGTGAGCCCGCGCAACCAGAAGTAGATTATACTGCTCTCGCGCGCGAGGTATGGGCAGGAAAATGGGGCAATGGAGCTGTCCGCAGACGTAGACTTACTGAAGCTGGATATGATTATAATAAAGTCCAAGCCGAAGTAAATCGTCTTTACGGTTGAGTTTTTAGATATAAAAAAGTCCGAGGATTATTCCTCGGACTTTTCGTTTATATAGACTGCGAAGGTAATTAGGAAATGTTTTGGAGTTGGGCATTTACCAAGTCCACTAATACCATATTTAGATAGATTTTTATTATTCCATATCCATCTAAGTACACCATTGATACGGGCTTCAACTTGTTTAGGTGTAAGATTATATCTCTGCGCCAATTCAATATAAACACCTTTACAAATAGGGAGGTGATAGTCTGTTGTATATATTTGAATGGCATCAAAGAATAATTCATAACCGAGCAAGTAAACGGGAATACCTAACTCTTTCTATAATTTGGTAATATTTGTTTCTAGCAATGACACAGTATAGAAGCCTCCTATTGATTGAGTTTGTCTTCAATCGAGACAATACACGTCATTAGCGTAGAAACCGCAGTTATATATTAGTTAGTTTAGGGACTTGATGTATGCCCGTGTGCATAGAGTTAATTGGTCTAAGTCACCATCATTGAATATTGTAGTGTCATAGTTATATCTGCGCGTGGCGATATCACTTTCATTTGTCGGCTTTTCGTGGTCTTTGCGTGAAACAAATACAGTGCGCGCGCCTACTCGGTCAACAAACTTTTGAATTTCTTCTGGCTCTCTACATTGAACAAAAACATAGAGCGTATGAGTAATACCATAAGCATCGAGTTCTGTGCGCTTCTTTTGTGCAGTTTTGATAATGTCTTTATAAGGCACATCGTCCCATTCAATAAGCAGTTGTTTTAGGTCGCTCAAAAATTTTCGATTTTTGGGCGTTTTTGTTCCATCCCATCCTGCTTTGACAGCTAAGCTTTTGACAAGGTCTACTGTAGAAATGTCCAACGTGTAGTTCTCACCAATAATTTCCTAGCAATACGAGACAAAAGTAGATTTTCCGGAGCGAGGAAACCCACCCACAATAATATATTGAATATCATTCATTTTCCATCCTCCAACTTACAGCAAGTTCATCCACGATATTGTTGAATTGGTTATTCGCGTGGCCTTTCACTTTACAGAAACTAATATCATTACGCTGGAAGTATGGGATAAGTTTCTCCCACAAATCTTGATTGAGGACAGGTTTCTTTTGAGAAGTCATCCATCCATTCTCTACCCATTTGCGCCACCAACCTGCACTATAACAATTGATGCAGTAGGCGCTGTCTGCGTAGATAGTCCATCTGGTTTCTGGTTGAGTGTCAATATACTTGCAAGCTTCAAGAATAGCTGTAAGTTCCATTCGGTTATTTGTGGTATGCTTTTCACTACCACCTGTATTATATGTTGCGACACCTTGTTCGACAACGACAAAAGCCCATCCCCCTGGGCCAGGGTTTTTAGAACAAGCGCCGTCAGTATAGATTTCAATCATAGATAGTATGCCTCCAAGAGTTTTTGGATAGTGGTAGTATCTATATTGGAGCCAATAACTTGTGAAGTTGCGCGAAGAGGACGATCGAAGAGCCCAATAGCACCATCATAAGGATTATCCAAATAGTAGACGAGGCCCTGCTTTTTTTCTTTTCTGCGCGCCCGCTGGATTTTCCATCCGTACTTTCGGCAGAATTTCCAATACTGGAAAAGACCCATATCGATATAGAAAGGTTGAGAAACAAAGGCACAGTAATTGCGAGCTATAACTGTTGCGCACAAGTCAACAGTCTTACTAGTGTCAATATGGGAAAAGATAATGGGAGTGGTTTTATCCCAAAACCGTTTATTCATTTCTACATACATATAGTTGACGAGTGTGTCAAATATAGTATAGTCATTAGTTGTATATTCCATAGCTACACCTTTCCTTATTTTCTATATACATTATACTACTTTTTGGGCTAAAAGTCAAATTTTTTCGCGCGGGTAGCATAAATTTGTTGAATGTATTAGTTTACTGTGAAAATGGAAAATTCTGGAAGTCGGCGCAGATACCTTATTATAATAATGCGCGCGCTCGCGCGAATACATCAAATTTGTAGAAAAGTCAAATTCTAAATGCTACTTATATATAGAAGAATAAGCTCATACGGAGGCGAATACATATGAGTATTATTGAGAAAGCTGTCAATTGGATTATAGACATTGCGAATGATAATACCCACGGATATGACCAAGGTTCACGCTGGTCGCCTGATTATGATTGTAGCTCGTTGGTTATCTCTGCGTGGAAATAGGCCGGAGTAAATCTCACCTGCACTTACACTGGCAATATGTATGCTAATATGGTGAATAAGGGATTTAGTGACATTACGTCGCAAGTCAATCTTTCTACTGGTAGCGGTCTCGCGCGCGGAGACGTATTGCTCAATGTCGCAAATCATACCGCAATGTATATTGGTAATGGCTAGATTTGTGAAGCTACTGGAAATGAAAAGGGCGGAATTACTGGCGGGCAAACTGGCGACTAGACAGGGCGAGAAATCTGTATCAATAGCTACCGCAACTATCCTTGGAATTACGTGCTTCGCTATGTTGTTGAGGATGGTGGCTCGCGCGAAACGCAGAGTGAAGCATCAAACTCTACTGATGGAGATACATACATTGTACAAGCTGGAGACAGCCTGTGGAGTATAGCCGAAAAAGTCTATGGTTCGGGGACATATTACACCAAACTTATGACCCTCAATGGATTGACGAATGCAAATATAATGGTAGGTCAAGTGCTCAAAATAAAGAGCGACACTCAAGTAAGCTAGCCCGCGCAATCTACTTCTAATTCTAACTCAAGTTTACCTATTTTACGCAAAGGCGGTAAAGGCGAACCAGTCCGTGCACTTCAAGCTTTACTTATCCTTCGAGGACAAAAACTTACCTCCTACGGAGCTGATGGAGACTTTGGTAATGAGACTGAAATCGCACTGCGCGCCTATTAGAAATTGAAGGGACTGCCTGCTGATGGTATTTGTGGAAGCGATGTCTGGAAAACACTTATAGAAAAGGAGTAAGTTAGCTATGAAAAAGGGAACTCGTTTTTTGAAACGTATCGTAGGTTTTTGCATTGGATTTATTGTGGCTTTTACGGTTGTTTCAATGTATTTAAACTATCGCGTAGGAATTGAACTTTCTCCTACTCTCACCACTTGCGTCTATGCTTTCTTTGGTACGGAAATTTTGAGTACTGCTTTCATTCGCGTGCTTGATAAACAAGACCGAGAAGATGTATCTAATGACCCGCGCCAGGAAGCCACTCAAAAAACATTTTATACTGATAAATGATTTATGCGTCCAGTTTTCCCTGGGCGCATTTTTTATATTTCAAAATTTGAAAATTTTTAGTAATTAGGTTATAATATATATAGAATAAAGGAAAGGCCCTAACAGCAATACACATTTGTTGTATATTATAAACACGTTTTGTTTCATGCGGGTCTTGCCTTTCAAATTGAAAGGAGAATGTATTATGAACTTTGCAGAAGCTATGGAAAATAAATCTAATTGGAAGCTTACGGAGAATGGTGCGCCCGCTCGAACCACTACTGGCGATAATCTTATCGACCTTTTTGCGGTTATTGGCGCGATGCGTGAGCGTGAGGAAGCTGATATTATCTCTATGTGGGAAAGTGCCTATCGGGAGAACGCGGAACTCGCTGTGCGTATGATTTTTTATGCTGGCGACATTCGAGGAATTGGCCTTGGGGAGCGTCGCACTTTCCGTATTCTCATAAAGCATCTTGCTAATACTCATCCTTCTATTATGCGCAAGAATATTGAGAATATTCCTTATTACAATCGCTGGGATAGTCTGTATGAACTTGTTGCTACTCCGTGTGAGGGCGAGATGTGGAACCTTGTGCGCACCCAGTGGCTTGAAGACTTTGGTAATATGAAGCATAACAAGCCTATTTCCCTTATGGCAAAGTGGCTGGCTTCTGTGAATGCAAGTTCGAAAAAGACTTGTATGCTTGGTCGCAAGACTGCGTATAAGCTTGGTCTTACCGAAGTTGTATATCGTCGTGCGCTGTCTCAACTGCGCGCCTACCTCAAAGTTGTTGAAAAGTCTATGAGCGCTCAGGAGTGGGCTTCTATTGAGTATTCGGCTGTACCGAGTTATGCGATGAAGAACTATTCTCAGGCTTTTGCGCGCCACGACAGGGATAGATTTTCGAGCTACAAGGAGGGCCTTGAGCAGAAGATTGCTGATGGAACTATTTCTCAGAAAGATATCAAGTCTGCGACGCTCTTTCCTTACGATTTGGTGCGAAAGTATATTGACGCAGATACTTATGATTTTTGGTCTAGACGTTCTTATATTAGACTTTATGACACCATTACTGAAGCTCAGTGGAAGGCTCTTCCGGATTATCTTGATGAAGAAGCTAATGTAATTGTAATGGCGGACGTAAGTGGGTCGATGTATAATCCGAACTATCAGCCTATTAGTGCGTCGCTTGGATTGGCACTTTATTTTGCTTCGCGGAATAAGGGAATTTACCACAATAAGTATATGACCTTTACCGACAAGCCTTCTTTCCTCACCATCAATGAAAATGCTTCTCTGCGCGATCAGCTTGTTCGGGTTTGGAATGCAGGTGTGGGTTATTCCACTAATCTTGAACGTGCATTTATGTATATTCTTGATACTGCTATTGAGAATAATGTAAAGCCGGAAGAGATGCCCAAGGCTCTTGTAGTGGTGAGTGATATGGAAATTGATCCGTTCTTCCGTGGAAAGGGGTTGGATTTCCTGGAAGAAATGACGCGCAGGTTCCGTAATGCGGGCTACTCTATCCCACGTATCCTTCTATGGAATGTTAGCGCGAAGAGTAATACTTTCCACGCCAAGTTCACTAATCCCAATGCAGTATTTGCAAGTGGTTATAGCGCGAGTGCTTTTACCTCCATCATCAAAGGTATCAACAAAGATGCTTATGCAGTAATGTATGATACTCTTATGGATGCCCAGTATGACCGAGTAGTCCTCTAAGCTATAATTCAAATCGGTCGAGCCCGCGCAGAGTAATTTCTGCGCGGGTTTTTGCATTTTTTAAAAATTTATTATATAATATATAAAGAAAAGGAGGAAAGTTCAATGGAAGATAAAACTACAAAAACTACTCTTACTCTTTATTGTGGTCTCGCGGGCGCAGGTAAATCTACCCACGCGCGTGAATATGCTACAAAATCTAATGCGCGCTACATATCTATTGACGCGTTCTATGAAGCTTGTTTTGGCGACCCAAAAATTCATGCCCACGAATTTGAAGTATGGATGATGTTCTACAATGCCATTCGTCTTGCAGGTACAGACCACGTTTCGGTAGTCATTGACACAAATGCGCCGACCCGCGCGAATAGAGATGAGTTGTATAACTGGTTCGCGCAATATTTTGACGCTACTGAACTTATGTGGATTGATGCAAGCCCTGCTTTGTGTATGGCAAATAATACTTCGCGCGAACGGGTAATCCCAACTGATGAGTTTTTAGATATGGTCGATGCCTTTGAAGAACCAAATGCAGAAGATGAAACCAGATGGGACACCATTTACCGTGTAGAAAATAAGCACAATAAATTTAGTGGCTTTGAACTTGTTTCTAAAAAACAAAAGAAAATTGGATTTTGACTTTTTGAAATTTTTGTGATATAATATATATAGAAAATAAGAAAGGAATGAGAATATTGGTTCGCAGAACGTCTAAGTACTCTATTGAGCAGAAAAATGAGTGGAGCGGGCGCATTGCAATTGTGCTTGCAGAAGCGCAGAATGCGTTGACGATTGATGAAATTCAGCATAGAGATATATCGCTTGTGGATATGACCCCGCAGATGACAGCAAAAATTCTCAACCATCTTGTAGAGATGGGACTTGTAGCAAAGTCCAAGAATCGTTCTGGTCGTATGGTATACAAGTCTCTTGCAGTAATGGAAGAGCAGGGATACGATACGGAACCCTATAAGGGTGGCGCTAATATGCTTGATAAACGAGAAGATTATATCGGCAAATATGAATTTGCGATGGCGGGTGATTATAGATGAATTTGTTTGCGAAATATACCCACGAATGGGTTGGCAAACAGTGGGAACGCGAAGTAGTCGAAAAAGCTGACCTTCATATTGGATATTATTATCCTGTTGAGCAAGTTATTATGACACAGAGCTATACAGATATTACTCTCGCGCGCCTGGGTCATTTCAATAGTATATTTTTTGAGTTTTATGACGAGGATGGGAATAAAATTGATATCTATAATGACCCGCGTTATAATCCATATTTGCTAATTGACAATGAGGAGGAGGAAACTAGTTGACTAGTATTGCATTTGTAAAGTTTCTTGATGCGAAAGATAAACCGAGTGGCAAAACTTATACTTATTTGATTGATAATGCTCTAAGACCTAAACTTGCGTCATATGGCATATCTAATGTGGCTGATGCTTTTCATATCATCAATGAAAGCGGATATAACTATCGAGGAGCAAAAGTAGTAGGTGTTGCTACTGCGGAGATTAGTAATGAGGAAGAATATAACCTTTCTGGATTGAAGCGGATTACTTCCGCTGAATGCTGTGGAGAAATTGAGTATCCTCGTAGTCAACGAAATCAAGATGAGTATGAGGCGCGAAGAGATTTTGATAGAGCACGGAAGAAAACCAGTAAAGCTGATATTACCACAGTTTTTAGTTTGCCTAATAACGAAATGAAACCTTGTATAAAGCAGGATGGTATTTGGCAAGAACTGTTCAAACCCTTTAGCGCATCTTTTACAACTGATAATGAGACATTGAATAATAATCTTTGGAAAATTCTAGACAGCGCGCCAACTACAGCAGATAAAATTACTAATGTAGGGACTTTCACTGGAAAGCTCAGTGGAGTAATGCCTGCTAACACGCTTACAATTACGACAAATAAATCTATCGATGGGGGAATTACTACTATTGCTGAAAAGCCCGATGGAGTAACAGTTACTAATACGCTCACAACAGGAGCTAACTATTTGAAACCAAATAATCTATCTAAAATAAATACTGAAGAAAAGAAGGAGAAAACTATGTTCGAGAATATTATAAAAGACCTGCGTTTTGGAAAGGTTGATGACGTCAAGATGTCAATTTATGGTCTTGCTTTCCTTAGCCAGGGGTCTGGAGCCAAGGAATACACTTCCTATGATAAGACTACCAAGCGTTGGATGGATGTTACTGATATGACGTTTGATATCCCCACATTTATGATGCCCGTCGCAAAAGATAATATCGTTGAAGGCGATTATATCCTTCATAAGGGCGTTGGTGGTATTTATGAATGGGTTCGTGTAATGTGTGATGATAATGGTGGAAAAGGTTTCCTGGATGCTGAAAGTCCGTCGCGCCATGAAGTTATTTCCATTCTTCCCACACGCAATATGTTTGGATTTGACTTCTATACGAAGCTCATTGTTCCTTTTGATATGGGTTCTACCTTTGGCGGTGCGAGCGCGTCTAATCCCTTTGGTATGCTTCCTATGCTTATGATAATGAGTGATAAGAATAAGTCTAGTTCTAATGATAATTCTATGCTTATGGCTATGATGATGATGCAGAATGGAACTATGGACTTTACGTCTAATCCTATGATGCTCTATGCCCTTATGGGCGATAAGGGTAGCGATAATTCTATGCTTATGGCTATGCTTATGAGCCAGATGATGCAGGGCGCGCCCACTAAACATATTTGCAATTGCGACTTATAACTAAGTTATAAACTAAAACTGCCTATAAAAACAAATGCCTATTTTGGAGATAAAGGAGTAAACTATGGAAAACGGAAAACGTGATGTAAAGCGTGAGGCTTCTCTGCGCGCGACCCTCTACGATATGGTTCTTGAGACTCTCGCACAGAACGGATATACTTTTGAGCCTGTGGTTGGTGGTAGCCTTATTACTATTGATAACCACACCCATTGTAAGTTGACTATCTCAGTGTGCAATGAGGATAAGGTTCCAGAGTATTTGGCCGACTATGCTGAACAGCAGAAAAAGAGTGCTGAGCGCGCACAGGCTCGCGCAGATAAAGAAGCCGAGAAGGCTCGCAAGGCGCAGGAGCGCGCAGAGAAAAAGGCAAATAAATAACCCCTGTATTATAGACTATACGGGCGGAGTGTATTGCTCCGCCCGCTTTGGTATATGAAAGGAGAAATAATGGAAAGAGTATTTAGGCGCAAGCCAACATTCACCACCGCAGTCCAATTTGATGGTAGCAATGCTTCTGATGTGATGAAATTTTGCGCGCGCCACTTAGTTGAAGTTGGGAATAAACTTGTGCTTGAGACACCTGATGGGCCATACATCATTGAGCCTAGCGATTTCATTGTCAAGGGTGTAGCGAATGAGTTCTATCCTGTGAAGGAGCATATATTTTGGAAAACCTATGAGGAGATTGTCGTGAATGAAACTGACGTATGATGAATTTGCAGAATTTCTTGGACGATATATTGAAAGTGAAAAGAAATTCAATAATTTTGCACAAGCAGTAGAGGAATATTTTACTGATACATATATAATGGCGCCAAAGGATAGCGAGTTAGCGATGGATATTTTGCGCACAGTGATGAAAGATGATGAGGATTGGATTAGTTACTGGATGTATGAGTTGGATTGTGGGCGCGAATGGAAGCCGTATATGGTGACTAAGGATGGAGAAGATGTTCCTTTGCGGACAATGGAGGATTTGTGGAATTTGTTGAATAAGGAGGCGCACGAATGAGTAAACCAAAAGTGTATTTAGCATCGCAGATTTTTGCAGAGTGTTGGCGAGATTATAATGATACCGTAGTAGATAGACTTCTTGAAGCCTATCCTGATTTAGACATATACGTCCCGCAGAGGAATAAGGCTATAAATAACAAGAAAAATTGCGCGACGGCGGAGCAAATTACTTATGGAGACTTTACACAAAACCTTGACCACGATGATATTGTGATTGCTATAGTAGACGGGGACACGCCTGGAATAGGCACGACATTAGAGGTCGGGTATTTTAGTCGTATTTGTCAAGAAGAAATTGAGCGTCAAGGGCACACAAAAAAGAAAATTATTTCCTTGTATACTGATAGCAGAGAGTGCTCATATACCTTCTTGCCTGCAAAGAATGATATGCTAAAAGAGTTTGCTGAATGTCAGTATTCTTATTTGAATTTGCTATTGGTTGGCGCGCTCAAAAGATATGGAATTATGTGTCATACTATTGATGAAGTAGTTTATGAATTAGGTAAGGCTTTGGAGGAATATAAAAGTGATTGATAAAATAAAAAAATGGTATAATGCCCTAACTCTCATCCAAAAGTTTTGGATTGCTGGTTCTACTTTAGCTATTATGCTTTTAGGTATTGTTAGTGGCGATAATTGGGTAAATATTCTTATTGGAACAATTGGGATGTTTTACGTATCTGTTTATGCTTCAGGCGCGCGAGGGGCTTTTTTGCTTGGCGTGGTTTATGTTGGTCTTTATACAATTATTTGTTTAGAAAATAGAATTATGCTAGATGCATTACAAAATATTATTCTTATACCCATTTATATCGCTTCTTTTATTCATTGGGGTAAGCGTAATATTAGGCCTCAGAATGGGACGATAAAGCAGAATGGGTTTTTTATAATTATCACTATTGTTGCGGGTATTAGCTTCTATTTTGTATCTAAAGCTCTTCATGGGAATTACAGTGCTCTTGATGCAAGTAATACTGCTTGCACTCTCGCCGCGATGGCGCTAGGATACTATGGTTTTACTATCAATTGGCTTATGTGGAGTGTCAATAATGTATTATCAGCTATTACTTTTGGCTTGGCATTGGCGACACCTACTGGCAGTCTAACTGTTTTTGCAATGAAAGTTATCTTTATGATAAATGGTTTTATTGGATGGTATAATTTTAGTAAAATTAGTAAGAGTGAAAATTTGACGAGAATATAATTTTATGATATAATATAAGTATGTAGGGAGCAATAGAGTCATGACCTATTGAGTAATGGCGCTTTTACCGCCAATCTACATACTTTTTATTTTTTGTAAAAGGAGAAATAAAGTATGGGGTATATTTATAAAATTACGAATAGTATAAATAATCGGCTGTATATTGGTTAGACCTAGAATACAATTGCAGAGCGATGGAAAGGACATAAAAAATCAGCTATCAATTCTACTGCACCTTTATATTTAGCAATGCGAAAATATGGGGTAGAAAATTTTTCAATTCAAGTAGTTGAAGAATGCGATGATGAACTTCTAAATGAGCGTGAAATTTATTGGATAGAATACTATGACAGTTATCATAATGGCTATAATGCTACTTTAGGTGGATAGGGTGCTATCAAACACTCACGAAAAGCTATTTTAGAGTTATGGCAGTAGGGTTATACAGAACGAGAAATTGAAGCTTTTATGAATTGCTCATCTAAAGTTGTAATTTCTGCTTTAGATGTAAATAATATCCCAAGAGAAGATAGAGTAGAACGAAGCGCTTTGGTGCGCCGTTAGAAAAATGGCACAAAAGTTGAATAGTATTCATTGGAAGGAGATTATTTAGCTACCTATATTTCTTCAGGAGAAGCAGAAGCACATACAGGAATTTCTCAAGACGAAATAAACAGGTGTTGTATAATAGCATAGCGAGAACGATATGGAACTATTTATTATACTTCTTCCGCTGGTGGCTACATTTGGAAAAGAGAAGAAGATACTACTCCTATTTCTAAATGGGTTGAACTAAATAAAAAGAAGGGAGGCCGAAAAGCAGTGGCTCAATATGATTTAGAAGGAAATTATATTTAGAGTTTTTTATCTTTATCTGCGGCGGCAGAGTCTATAGGGCATACTGGAAAAGGAAGCTAGATAGGCCTCGTATGTAATGGTAAACGAAAGACGGCTTATGGCTATAAATGGAAATATATAACAGATAAAAAGGAGAAAAATAACTAATGCTACGTTTGAAAGAAAAGTTGACATTTCGTTGCGAAACCGAAGATGAAGCTAAGGCGCTCATTGAACATTACAAGCAGGACGGGCGCACAAACGGTTATGAAGTGAATAAGGTTTCTTATCAGTATAAAGAGAAGAAGGCTAAAGGGGACGTAATTGATTCGTGTTGGCAAGTAGACCTCGAACTAATCTACACCACCATCTGGGCAGGTCTTGAAGGATGATTGACTGTCGTTATGCCCATGAGGAATATGGTAAAACTGTGTGTTGGGCTACTAAAGAGTGCGAACTATGTAATGCGCGCGGTTGTAAGTCTCAAGTGCCTGTAAAGGGTAAACCCAAAATCATCACTCTTTGCGGTTCTACACGCTTTATGGAGGACTTCTTGAATATCGCACGGGACTATACCCTCAAGGGTTGGGTGGTTCTTATGCCTGGAGTGTTTGCGCATAGTGATGGGACAACACTTACTGATGAACAAAAAGTACAATTGGATGAACTCCATAAGCGGAAAATAGATATGAGTGATATGATTTTTGTCATCAATAAAGGTGGATATATTGGCTCTTCAACAGAAAGCGAAATACGTTATGCGCGAGCGCACTTCAAAGAGATAGCGTATTTAGAACCTGATAAGATGTTAAAATTCTAAAATTTGATTTTTACCCTCCATTATGGTATAATTATATCAGAATGGAGGGATTAGTTTATGTCTTTTGAATTTACTCCGGATATTACGCCTTTTCTTGGCGATAGTCAAAAGGTCCTAATTGAACATTGCACCGTTCTTGCTATTGTCGAGGGTGGATGTGATGCTGAAATTCATAGTGTAGATTTTAGATACTATAACTGGAAAAACGGAAATGGAATGATTATTTTCCATAATAAAATGGAAGATAAAGGCTATAACTCCATTGAAAAGTTTGATAACTGCGCGCTAATTGGAGAGCTGAAAGATGAACGTATTTGTTTTTCCTATCTAGTGTATGATGATATTTATGAAACTAATTTTGATTTTGGATTTGAAGACGATGACGATGACGATGAGGATGATGAAGGGCCTGAATATGCTCTTTGATTACTCGGCGCGGGTACTATAAAATTTTAGAATAGTATTGATTTTTGTATAAGAGGCCCGCGCGAAAACTACTTATTTATAGGAGAGTAATATATGAATATAAAGAGTTGTCCTATATGTGGGCATCATTTATCAATTACCAATGAGACAGCCTATTGTCCCATTTGTGATAAAGAGCGAACTGAACGAGAACTTTTTCGCTTATGGCTTGTAAAGGAGGCAGAAAAAGGTGAAGAAGAAGAAAACTAAACCTCGCACTTTCAACGAAATGGCGCGAACAATACGAGGCTCTTGGGGCGATATAAATCCAGTCACGCGAATAGAGCGGGATAAAACAAAATATACAAGAAAGACTAAACATAAGGGTAAAGATAACTCCTACCTTTATGGGCTAGTAGCCTAATGGTTCAGGCAACGCCCTTTTAAGACGTCTGATGCTGGTTCGATTCCAGTCTAGCCCACCAACCCGAAAGGGTATTCTACTAGTAGGAGTGAAAATTTATGGAACAAGTTCTTTCTTGGATACAGCTTGCCATCTAGGTTTTGTCTTGTCTTGTTGTAATCATTCCTCTTGGCTATAAGTTATACAATACAATTGTTGCTTATGGCAAAGAGAAGAATTGGCCCAAGCTTGTCGGCCTTGTTGCTGTGTATATGGCGGAAGCTGAAAAGAAACTCTCTGAGGGAGCCGATAAGAAAGCTTGGGTTATGGCTATGATTTAGACCACAGCCAAGCAAATGGATTATGAGCTTACCGATGCCAAGCTTGCGGAGATTTCCCAACTTATTGACGACCTTTGCGCGATGGCAAAGAAAGTCAATGTCAATGTTCTTCCTATTGAGGGCGAAGAGCCTGTAATTGAATGAACTTTTGGGAGGGTTCACGCCCTCCCAATCTATAAATTTATCAAGCCCGCGCCTTCTAGGTGGACTTGTAATTAGAACTTCTATGTAGAAAGGTGGTTTATAAATATGGGCAAAATAATAGATATAACTGGGATGACTTTAGAAAACTAAAAGTTCTCGGTCTAGACCCGTAGAAAAGACGTCGTCCAAAATGGATATGTGAATGTGAATGTGGTAATATTGTTTCCATAGATGGTGCTAATTTACGGAGCGGAAATACTAAATCCTGTGGGTGTTTGAAGTATAAGGGAATTATTGATTATAATGCAACTCAATCAGAAAAAGCAATTATCCCAAACGGGACTCGTTTTGGGAAACTAATTGTAATAGATGATTTGGGACTTCGAGAGCAAGTACCAGGACATCGAAGACGTTGGTATAAATGCTTATATGATTGTGGCCAAGAAAAAGAAGTTATGGGGAATTAGCTGAAGACTGGTAATACAGCTTCTTGCGGGAATTGTAATTATAATTCCCATGGAGAATTTCTTATAGCTTAGCTTTTAGATGAAAATGACATCCTATATGAAAGAGATAAGTCATTTTTAGAATTATCACAAGAGACTGGAAGGTATTTATGATTTGATTTTATTATTTATAATAAAGACCATTCTGTCAATCGTTTTGTTGAATTTGACGGCAGACAACATTATTTTGGTCCTGAAGCTTCCTGGAGTAATTGTGATAATTTAGAAACAATTTAGGAAAGAGATGCCATAAAAAATAATTTCTGCTATTCACATGGATATACTCTTATACGCATTCCATATACAGAAATTCAAAATATTACTTTAGACAGTATTTTTGGAGATAAAATTATGTATAAGAAAGAAGGTGGTCAAAATGGTGGAGATAAATAAATGGTTCTTCACTGGTTAGCGATATACACGCAGACTTTTCTCGTTTTCGAGATAATTCCATCGCTCAGGATAAAAATAACTATATTGTAATTGCTGGCGATTGCGGCGCTAATTTTTTTGGTAGTAAGCGTGATGCGCGAGTATGGCAAGAGGTATCTAAGTATCCTTGCCGTTTCTATACTTACTGCGGGAACCATGATATGCGCCCGCAGAATGCATATAATATGGAGCGTATTTATGACGAGGCTGTGAAGGGATGGGTATGGTGGAACCCCTACTTCCCTAATCTTCGCTATTTTGAGGATTATGGTATCTATATGCTTGGGAAGTATAAATGCGCCATCATAGGTCACGCATATTCTGTGGATAAATATTATCGCCTCGCGCGAAACTGGACGTGGCATCCTGATGAACAACTTACTGCTCAAGAGCGCTATGAGTGTCAGAAGCTTATGGAAGGTCAGCATTTTGATTTTGTAATGACCCATACTGCGCCATATAATTCGCGTCCAATAGACAAATTTTTGGCTTGCGTAGACCAGTCTACTGTAGATGAAACTATGGAGTATTGGCTTGAGGCTCTTCGCGCAGATATAGATTATGATGTTTGGCTTCTTGGGCACTACCATATTGACCGCATTCAAGAGCCTAGGATGCGGATATTCTATCAAGATATCGACAGTTTAGATAATATCTATACCTAGATGACAAGCCCAAAATTTGAAAATTCAGAAAAATAATGGTATAATATATATAGAAAATGAAAGTGAGGGAAAACTAAATGATTACAACTAACGATTGGAATGTAGTTCTCAAAGAGCTTGGCTATAAGGAACCAGTATCTAAGATAAAGCGTAAGCAGAAGCCTACTAAGTGTCGTCTGTGTGGTGCTAATATGGTCCCCCATCCTGGCACCAATGTCTTCACTTGCTCTGGTACTATTGAGAAGGAAATCGAGAAGGATGGTAAGACCGTCAAGATTAGTGAGTCTTGTCCAGGCGTGTTTCTACGCAATCGTATTATCAAGTAAATAACCCCATAAAATCTAACCGAAAGGGAGGACTAGTTATGGAAAGAATCATTGTAGTAGTTGGCTATTTCCCTAAGTCTAGAGTGTATATGGCTAAAATTGTGCGTGGAGACATATGGGCGCAAGCCTGGAAAGACCAGTGGACTGCTGATGGTGGAACTGTGGCAGTAGGAAAAATGTTTTATACCAGTGGTAAGCGCGAAGAAGCCTATAAGACTCTCAAGACTAAACTCATAAAAGAAATAAAGGAGAAGAATAACTAATGGAAGATGGTTGGATAGATGTAAACTATTCCTTCTCTACTGTAGGCTATGCGCGCGATACATTACTTGCGCGATTACGGCAGATGGTTGTGAATTATGAACGGTTGGAACTTGTGGATAGAAGTCATTGGAGTGATTGGCGCGAGACAATTCTTTTGCGCGGGTCTATTCGTGATGGAGAATATGGCGAGTTTCAGAAGTTTATGGAAGAAATAATGCGCGAGTATGATGCGTGAAATTTGAATTTTTGAAAAATTTAGTGTATAATATATATGTAAGGTTGAGAGAGAAATAATTTCTTGAAACTTTACACGCACATATCGGGGCGGAGTATGCGACGACACGTGCAACGAAGCAAATAAACTCGGCAGTGCCTGTATATGTTGCAACCGTTGGAGGACGAGATAAACCTCCGGTAATTTGTAGTTTTCCATTCCTCAAGAGAAACTTCCGGAAATACGAGAAGGGAATGTATGGTGCGCGCGAACCAGCATCCAAAATCCCCACGAAGAGGGCATTTGTGGATTGGGTGTTTTGCCACAAGATGCACTAAAATTTTGACTTTCTGGAAATTTTAGTGTATAATAAATACAGAAAGTGAGAAATGGGCGTGTGGCAGAACTGGTATATGCAAGGGACTTAAAATCCCTCGCCTTAGGGATTGAGAGTTCAAATCTCTCCACGCCCACCATAGACATAATGGATGTCTCTAAACTCCATTCGAGGTAGATACCTGGTAAGAAAATCCGGTATGGTTGACGCCATTCAATTTGGGTCCGATAAGCCCTTATACTTGGCAGAGAGAGGAAGTCCTCAAAGAAGTCTCATAAACTTCTCTCCGGCGGAGCGTTACCGCCCTCTGCACCCATAGACGCGCCCTAATGCGTCTCTAAATAATCAGGGAAGTGCGAGATAGGATGGATTTACGGTAAACTACCACTGGCGTCACAGACCCAATAGGAGGGCGACGATATGTGGCTTGTCATTTGGAATCGCACTATAATACAAAGAAAACGAAAGTAACCGTGTATTTCTTATTCTGCGCGCCCTGCATTCAAAGCGCTCAATGAAGCAGGAGCTTAGCAGACAAAAGAAAAGGGTTCGTTTAGTTTATAACCCTAAAAGCTAAACTTTGTATAGAGGCGAGAGGATGAACCTCTATGGGGTTTTTGGTAACGGTCTCCTAACGAACACGTAACGGGTCGGAAGTCCCAAAATCTTCCCGCAGGCACGGCGATAGTTATCCCGCTTATGTGAAGGGTTCGTAGCGTAAAATGTACCCTATCCAGCAAGAGCTACGCTGGGAGTGAGCTTCCGCTGGCAGTCGTGAAAAGCTCGCGTCTTAGGCTGTGTCAATGCCCTAAGCGTTAGGTCGATTACGAGAAATTGACTAGGTTTTAGTGCTTTTGTGAAATATAAAGCTCCTGCGTAGACGAGTGCAGAGTAGATTTGAAGGGAGAAGTACAATCCCATCGTCCAGTTTGGTCGTTGCTGTATAAAACGACTACCACAGGGCGCGCACCCAGTTGCCAAATGCGCAGGTTGTCTTTACCTCAGAAATTATAGGTTGTGTAGAGAATAATTAGATGACGTAAAATAATAATAAGTTCTATAAGAGTAAGGAAAAAGAAATGGGTTAGAGAAGTAGGGCGTAGAGTTGATGGTGTGCTCACGCGGAGGATGAAACCATCCATGGAGTATTCGTATAGTGGCTAATATTCTAGACTTCCAATCTAGCGCGGTGGGTTCAATTCCCACATACTCCTCCAGGGTTCGGGGTAGTTTATCCTTTAAAAGCTACCTAGAATTTTGACTTTCTGAAAATTTTAGTATATAATAAATACAGAAAGTGGATGAAGGCCTGTGGTGTAACGGTAAGCATAGGAGGCTCTAACCCTCTTGATACTCGTTCGAGTCGAAGTCGGGCCTGCCATACTAAAGGCGCACACAGCAATTCCTAATAGGGTAAAAATTTGTTCTGCAAAAACGAATCAGTTGGTTCGAATCCAACAAAAAAACTTGCGTCTTGAGTTTATTTTGAAAGAAAGAAAGGAAAACATTTATGTCTACAAATAAAGGTTATATGAAAGCCTATAACTCCATTGTAAAGCCTGGTTCTAAGTCCTCCATTGCACGTCAGGCGAAACTTTCCGCGCGACCCGTTATCGTTCATTCTTGTAGTGTGTGTGGAGCGCAGGGAACATTGTATCGTGTAAATAAGGGTGAACATCCTGCAATTTATGTTTGTAAGGAGCATCGGGCGAAGTAAACTTTTGATTTGTTTATTATTTGATTGAGGTAGCATTAGAGTAATTAACTAATGAGATAATATGCTCCTACATAAGCTCAATCAATCAATTTTTATCCTATTAGGAGGTAGGAAATATGGAAGAAATTTGGAAAGATATTCCTGAGTTTGAAGATGGTTATATGATTTCAAACTTAGGTAGAGTATATAGTAAGTATACTAAGAAGATTCGTAAAACGTAGTTTGCGCGAGGCTATGAGAGTATTACTCTAAAACGAGATGGAAAGCAACATTGCCTTTTTGTTCATAGATTAGTTGCTCAAACTTTTCTACCGAATCCAAATAATTTACCGATAGTTAACCATAAGGATGAAAATCCTATGAATAATTGTGTAGATAATTTGGAATGGTGCACATATAGTTATAATAATTCTTATAATGGCATTGCTAAAAAGAAGTCTGAGAAGTTTCAAAAAAAGGTTTATGTCTATGATAAAGAAGGTAATTTGGAAAGAGAATATTCTTCTGTTAGAGAGGCTGAACGGGATATAAAAGGTTCAAGTGGTAGTATTTCAATGGCTTGTAGAGGGCTCAGTTATACTTATCAAGATAAAGTTTGGTCTTATGAGCCTCTTGAAAAAGAAGAAATTTTACAACGCTTCGAATTATCTCATAATAATCCTAGTTTCCAAAAAAATTATCCATCTATTTCAAAAACAGTAAATCAATTTGATTTAGATATGAATTTTATTGCTTCTTATCCTTCTACTCGTGAAGCGGGTAGGGTATTGGGATTTAGTTCATCTCTTATTGCAGGAGTCTGTAGAGGCGAACATAAACAAACTCACGGATATATATTTAGGTATAGTCAAAATGGAGACATAGTTTAATTGGTTGAAAAACAGCGGGCCTATACCCCGTAGAACCAGATAAGTTGCTGTTCTCGGTTCGAATCCGGGTGTCTCCACCATTTGGAAGGAAGGATGTAATCCGTAATCTACCTCCACTAATATGGCGTAAGTAGCTTGGACTTTGCTCCGCCTATAATAGAGCCTAACTCAAAGCATAGTGTTATAGAGCGTGAGAGCCAACGTCTATGTTGGCTCCCGCAATTGAAAAGCTAATTATTCATTTTCCCTACCTCCTTCTTTGTTCTCTTTTGGTCGTTGAGAGAATAAATAAAACGACTACCAATAGACTTTCACACCTCTGGCGGGCTACAAGTGGCAAATGAAAGTCTTTCCGAAAGTAGGAAAATCCTTCTACTTGCGCGGAAACCATTTCGGAATTGACCACTGCGATGGTATCTTCATTTTAGAGGTTACAGCCTAGTTAGCCATTATGGGAAGTCTGGTCAATGGAACATAATGGTTAGCGTACTTGGTGCCATCGACTAATTGGCTAGGTCACGACCCTTTCACGGTCGTAATGTTGGGTTCAAGTCCCACTGGCATCTCCATATATTACCAATATATTAGAAAGGAAGAGACAAATGGACATCACTAATCTTGACACTTATAATGCGCGAATGTCATCCTCTATTGAGGATAAAATGTGGTTTTGGGAAAAAGTCAAACACACTACAGATTCTATTGTAGATTATGGATGCGCCGATGCGTCTCTTCTTTTACGTATCAACGAAGAGCATCCTTATCAGACTCTTATTGGCTATGATGCCTCTGATAATATGCTGGCCCGCGCGAAAGAAAAAACTAAAGATACCCCTATTTGCTTTGTGGAGAGTATATTTGAGCCAGATATGAAAGATACGTGCCTTGTTCTTTCATCGGTTGTTCACGAGATTTATTCCTATCAGTCGAAAGAAGATGCAGATTTTGAATTGGGCATGATTTTTGACCTTGGCGCGAAATATATTGCAATTCGTGATATGGGTATACGAGGTATATGCCGTAATATAGAAACGCCAATTGATATTCTCAAAAGTATTTATGCGCGCGATGATGTTGCTAAGATTGCTTCTTTTGAAAAACATCAAGGCCGTATTTCTAATTTGGCAAATTGTATTCATTATCTTTTGAAGGCGCCATATGATGAGAATTGGGCGCGAGAAGTGGAAGAAAATTATGTCCCGTTTACTATGAATGAAGTGCTCGCGCAATATAATGTGGATAGTCCTGTCAAGTATGATGTGGTGTATTTTGAAGCATATACCTTACCCTATGTGCGCGAGCGCATTATTCGAGATTATAATATTAACTTGTATACGCCTACTCACTATAAACTGCTTCTTGAACGTCATTTCTAATCTATATGCCACCGTGATGGAAAGTATACATACAAGCCTTAGAAGCTTGCGCCCGCGAGGGATTGCGAGGTCGAACTCGCCGGTGGCACCAGTAAAATTTGAATTTTCTGAAAATTTAGTGTATAATATATACATAAGATGAAGAAAGGAAAGAAAATCTAATGGCTTATTTTGATTGTATGGGAACTTGTGGGGTTAGTCCTTTCAAGTGTAAGAATCACTATTGTAGTGGTAATCCTCATTACACCCCGCCGAAGCGGAAGGTGAAACCCAAGCAAGGTTCTGGCAATCATCCTGTCCGTTCTCTTCGTGCGAAAATTCATAAGGATGACGGGCGTGGATATAATTTCTTTAGAGACATGGCGCGAGACGAATAAGTTTAGCGTATAGTGGAAGGCTCTTACAGCGATAGATTTATAATTCTATTGTATTATTGGTTCGACTCCAATTGCGCAAATGCGTATAGCTTAGTTGGTAAAGCAAATATAAATATAATGGCAAAATGCTAGAGCCTTGGATAGTTTACTTTGGTTAGTTTTGTATTTTAGTTAGTTTTTGAGTAAAGACCCTTACAGCAAACATTCTAATATTTTTTGGACTTATAATCCCGTGGTCGGTGGTTCGAGTCCACCCCAGACAGCCTGCGTGGTATGTCAGGTAGCTCAGTTGGATAGAGCACGAAAATTATTTTGTGGGTCTTGTTTTATGTTATGTTTTGTTGGATTGGTACTCCTTAGTAAATAAAGGCGCGGGACTGCAATTTTTGAAAAAAGAATGTGATATAATAGATACTGTCGAGCGACCTCGGTAGGCTTGACCCCAAGTTCGGCTGGATTATCCAGCCCGCGCCTTGTATTTATGGATGGTTATCTCAACTGGAAGAGAGCTCGCCTTACACGCGAGAGGTTAGAAGTTCAAGTCTTCTACTATCCACCATAGATTACCACTTGTTAGATTGTTATCCTCCTGAGACGTCAGCTAGTTCTGGCAATCAATAAGTGAATAATCTACGTCCAATATCTCACTCACGACGTAAAACTCTTGTGAGGTCGCAAAGGAGAGATGCGTGAGCGGGTCTCACTCCAGACTGCGTTAGGTCGAAAAGACGTCTAGCTCAACCTTTTTCTTTGTCTGTTCTTTTAGTGGAAGTATCGAAAAATGAACGGCAGAAACGTTTCGAGGTTCGAGTGGTTTCCTTGGGAGGACCGAAAACCACTCACTATGCTTCCATACCCCAATAGGTAGAGGGGAATGGCCCAAACCCATTGTAGTCTCAGTTCGAATCTGAGTGGAAGTACCATTGGCAGTTTACCACCTGCCGTCGATTTTTTCTTTAGTATATGATAAGTTATGACGTTCTTATCTAAAATAAAAACGTCATCTATGGACGAGTAGTAAATCGGCAACTACACCAGACTGTAAATCTGGCTCCTTCGGGAATAGCTGGGTCGGCACCAGCCTCGCCCACCAGAACGGTTGTTGGGCCAACCGTTTCGTTTCCTCTTTTTCTTTGTAGGGTTTGGCAGTTTTCCTTGGGGTCTCACTTCTAAAAACTGCCTTTTATATTGAGGATGTGGTGTAACCAGAGTGTGGTGTAAAGGAAGCATACCTGCATTGGAAGCAGGAGGAGTCGGTCAGTACGAACACTTTGGACCAGAGGGTAGCATTTAGGTCGCGTCTAAATGAGATAATAGTATCCAAGTACTAAGCCTCAAATATTATATACTTGGAGGTATAATATGTCGTGCGGAATTTATAAAATTACAAATAACATAAACGGGAAATCTTATATCGGATAGTCCGTTCATATTGAAAAGCGTTGGATAAGAGAAAAACAAGAAGCTTTTTGTTCTGGTAGCCATAGTTATGAGTACATTCTATCTTAGGCTTTTAGAAAATATGGTTTAGATAATTTTTCTTTTGAAATTTTAGAAGAGTGTCCGCGTGGAAAATTGAATGAGCGTGAACGATATTATATATCTTATTATAATACTTATTATGATGGTTATAATGCTACATTAGGTGGCGATGCGAGAGGCATTTACCAAAATAAAGATAAAATTGTAGGTATTATCAATGACTTAGCTACCACTAGTATGAAACACAAAGACATTGCGGAAAAATGGGAAATATCTACTGAGATGGTACAGGGTATTAATACCGGACGTTATCATTATCAAGATAATATTAGTTATCCTATTTAGAAGACAGTTTATAATTAGTCTAAAGAAAAAAAGCACAATTACTGTATAGATTGTGGAACAGAAATTTATCGAACATCAATAAGGTGTAATGCTTGTCATACTAAATAGTTGAGTTATCCTGCTATAACAGGAAAATCTTACCCAACAAAAGAAGAATTGCTGGAGTTATTAGAAGAGACATCTGGAAATTTTACTGCTGTTAGTAAAATCTATCAAGTTTCTGATAACTGTATTCGTAAATGGTGCGCTAAGTACGATTTACCTACTCATAGTTCAGATTATCGCCCTAAAAAAGAAAGATAGGCTAAAAAGCCATAGAAACGTTAGGTCGTTCAAATTGATAATGAAAATAATGTGATAGCAACTTTTTCTAGTATTACTGAAGCGGGTCTCGCAGTTGGAACTACAAATGGAGCTCATATTGGAGACGTCTGTAGAGGAAAAAGAAAAACAGCTTATGGATATAAATGGAAATATTTAGAAGATATTAGCAAATAATATATATCAAAAAAATTTAGGAGGTATATTATGCCTAAGGTACTCTTTGAATGTAATGATTGTGGCAAGTTCTATGGCAGTGAAGCGGAAGCTCTTGCTTGTGAAGAAGCTCACGACAATGAGCGTAAGCGTAAGGAAAAGCTTCAGGCTGAGAAGAAAGCTCGTCTTGAAGCTATTCGCGCGCAGTATGAAAAGCTTCTTAGCGATATTCGCAAGTTCAATGAGGATTATGCAGAGCCTGCAACTATGAGTTATACTGGTGCTTTGGATAAGGTGCTGGACAGTTTCTTTAAGTTGTTCTAAGTGGGTTATTGAATAAGATATAAAGGCGCATAACAGCAATTTTTTATAATATATTTTGGCTATATATATTGAAATGCGCCTTGGTTTATATATTGCGGTGTACTGAAGTGGATAAACAGGGGACACTTTGAATGTTCTAGCAATGCTTTCGTTGGTTCAAATCCAACCACCGCAGCCAGATAGATTGAACAAATCGTCTAATTCAAGTAGGTTATAAGATAGTCTGCTAATTTCCGTTCGGCAGGGGCGCAGAAAGATAGATATAAGACCTAATATATCTTTTGTTCAATCAACCTAAAATTTGAATAATTTCAAAATATATTGTATAATATATACATAAAGTAAAGAAGAAAGGAAACACTAAAATGGAAACCTATCCTATCGAAAAGTACAAGTTTATTATCCTCCCTGAGCAGAAGAAAGTTATTGCTATTACTCATTATCAGGGTAAGGTAATAAAGGGTGTTGCTGTGTGCAGTGAACACGATGAATTTGATGTTGAAACGGGCAAGCGACTTGCTTCTGCGCGAGCCAATGTAAAGGTAGCAATGAAGCGTAAGGCGCGCGCCGAGAAGAAGATGGCGTATTTCAATAAGATTATTGATGATGTCGAGCGCGAATACCACGAACTTGAAGCTTATTTCTATATGGCTGATGAGCGTTGGGAAAACGCTATTGATGAACTGGCTAACGTGCTGAATGATGTGGGCGCACTTGAGCCGATGGATATTGAGTAAGGAGTAATTTTATGGGTCGGCGCGAAAGTAAGTATTGTGAAAAGTGTGGGTGCTATATTCCTGAAGGAGAGACAGTGTGCGTTTCTTGTGGGTATGACCCTACTCCCAAGCCTGCGCGCCGACCTGACCCTCTTGCAGATATGTATGCACGAGACCCTTGGGCGATAGCGCAATATCATACTCCTTTACCTGTGGATTACGCACAACTGGTGAATGTGGCACCGAAGGTAAGACAACGTACTTTGGATGAAGTATTTGATAAGTTGAAAATAGAGGATAGATATGAGCAGTCCGCACGAGCAATGAGCCAGATTTTTTGTTCAACTGCTCAAGCTTCTGAAACTTTTACTCAATTTGTACGAGACCATCGAGATGCGCAGAAACAGGTAATGTTGCATGAATTTCTTTGGGCAAAGGGTGGAAAAGGTAATTCTTCAATAATCACAACTCCAAATTGTATCAAAAATAATATGGATAAAAATTGTTTGGGACTTTGTGAATATTGTTATTGTGAGCAAAAGATAGAAGATATATATAATCATAAGATTATTAGGACATATAAATGTTTGAAATATCCCTATATGTCCTTGTCCTACACAAGCACAATCAACTGAACCGGCGTTCAGTCCCGACTTGAAATCGGTGAGTAGGCGAGAGTCTATGGGGATCGACACCTCGGTTGTGCGCCATATGCGGGTATGGCCGAGAGGTAAGGCACCGGTTTGCTAAACCGAGGTTGGATGAAAGTCCAGCGGGGATCGTTACCCTGTGCCCGCGCCATATGCCAGAGATTGGTGTTGAGTGGGTTCGAATCCCACCGCTGGCATCGAGGGCTTTTGCAATAAGCCCAAGAGATTGCAATCATGTATATTGGGAGGAGTTGAGACCCTACCCAATATATATGCCTTCGTAGTATAATGGCTATTACTTCGGATTTGTAACCCGAAGATAGGTGTTCAATTCACCTCGAAGGCACCATTACCCGCGCGGATGGCTTTGGTTCCAAACGACGGTTTACTTCTTTTGGAAGTTTTGGCGCGGTATATAAATGAATATGAGCCTATGTCTGGGTGGTAGAACCTTCATCCAGATGCCTATATCCCTCTGGTAGTTTAGCGGTAAAACGCCGCCCGAATGGCGCGATGACTGGTTCGAATCCAGTGTAGAGGGCGTGGTTCTTCCACCACGAAGAGAAGCGTTTGGTCAGAACGAAAGATGACTAAGATACCGAGTGACACGTGGTACCCAGGGAAGGATACGTTGACTTCCAACTGTTGTTCTCCTCAACAGTAATATAGATGGAGTGACATCCGGAAAAGAGCGGAATAGCATATTCTAGACGTCGTGATATGCGCCACAGGTATATGGCCGAAAAAAAGATACTCATCCCGTCTGCGAGGACGGGAACCTATCCTCTAATAGCAAAGTGGTAATGCATACCATCCCAAGTTTACGTAAGAAGGTAACCATTGGTTCGAGTCCAATTTAGAGGGCGCCCGCATATGCGGGCTATTTTATTTTATGGAGAGATGAATTATGGATTATTTGGGTTATAAGACACTACAACTCGACGATGAAGTGTTGAGTCAACTATATACCTATGGAAATTTGGGTGCGGGCGCGCCTGAATTTTTGGTGAATGAGTATCTTATAGCGACAGATAAAGATGATAATCCAGTGGACTACTTCCGTTATACTATCGATGGGATTTTCGTTCGTGTTCCATTTCTTACCATGTCATCTAATCGTGGAGAAAAATTGAAACCGCGCAATCAAGAACAAAGAATTGCTTTTGACTTGATGAAAAATAAAGATATCCCAGTCAAATTGCTTACAGGAACATGGGGCGCGGGAAAAACAATTGCTTTGATTGGACAAGCTATGGAAGATTTAGAAGCTGGTGTGTTTGAAAAAATTACCTGGGTGCGCAATAATGTACAAGTAAAAGATACCGATGCCTTGGGTGCATTGCCAGGCTCATCAGAAAGTAAAATGTTGCCATATGTAATGCCTTTTGCAGATCACTGTGGTGGAACAGAAGCTGTTGAACAAATGATTGAGATGGGTCTTTTGGAAGTAATTCCTCTTGGCTTTTTGCGCGGGCGCAGTATCCGCAATTCAGTTATTCTTTGTTCAGAAGCAGAAAATCTCACCAAGCAACACATCCAATTACTTCTTGGTCGTCTAGATACTGGAAGTCAGTTGTGGTTTGATGCAGATGTGCGTCAGCGAGATAGAGAAGCTTTTGTAAAATCTGCGGGTATTGAAACTATGGTTGAACGGTTGAAAGGAAATCCCCTGTTTGGATATGTCCATCTACAAAAATCTGAACGGTCACCTGCTAGCAGACTTGCTGACCTTTTGAATGACTAATCTCCAGGAGGCTCGCGCGAACGAGCCTCTTTTTTAGAATATGTAGGATATAAAAGCTACTTATAGTTAGAAGAATAACTTGTAGGTGGTGAGTATATGGCTGGCAAGCTATGGCATGCCTTTGGATAGCAAGGTACTTTTGTATATTATAAGCGCCTTGCAACTGATGCTTTAGTAAATCCTTCTCTTGGAGGACTATATAAGCATTCATTAGGGCAACTTGAAATATCTTCTGTACTTGGAAAAGTGAAGAATAAAGATATATCACGGTCTCTTCGCGCGCAAGCATCTGCGGAGTTAAACAAAGAGCTTACTGCTTTGCAAAATGCCTGGGGTATAAGTTTTCCTGCTTCTGTCGTGAATGGGTAGTATTTTTATGATGAGCTGATTAGGGCTATTAATACACAAATACAAACTAATGCGGTGTATTAGCGTAATAAAGACCGTTTAGAGTATACCAATAAACAAGGTAAACGAAATGCTCTTGCAAAAATAGATGCGACACAGTTCTTTGGAACATATTTTGAAAAACAATGGAAAGCAAATTATAAACAGATACAAGCTGAGTTAACAAGCAATATGATTGGTGATAATCTTGTCCAACTTGTTGAGAGTACCCTAAATAACTGGCTTCCGACTTTATTAAATAATGCTCTTATAGATATGATGTCTAGTCAAGCGTTTGATGCACGCTGGAATACGCCAGAAGCTATAGCAGGCAATCAGCGCTGGAAACAGGATACTGCTTATAGAGATATGGTTGCACAACTTCAAAAATATGGCGCAGATATGTAGAATAATCAAATATTACAATAGGTATGGAAAACGTATAATTTTGATGGGTTACTCGATGCACTTACTAAATCTATTACTGCTTCCGCGAAAGCAGAGACTTCTACTAAGGATTTAAGTAAAGCTCTTTCTAAACAAGTTTCTAAAGTAGTGGGGCGCGCATCTACGGCAGGTAATTTAGCTGAAATCATTTGGAGCCAGCTAGTTGCGAGTGTAAATAGTGGTCCTGATTTTAGCGTAGTGCATACTGGCGCGCGCAATCAACAGAAAGCCGACTTTATGATTTTCTTTCGTGCGAATGCACAAGACTTTCTAAATAAGCAAAGTGAAATTATTGCCGAACAAAAAGCCGACGATGAAGAAAGTGTACGTATACAAAACATTATTGCAACTAATGGAGCATCATAGTTTTTGGCGAGTAATTCGGTAGGTTATAATTTTATTGCTTATGTGAACGCAAAGAATTACACTCTCAATGATAGTTTTAGTGGATTTAGCGCAGGTTCCGCAATGGGCATGGGAGATATTGAACGTATGTTAAATATGATTCCTGGTGTAAGTTAGAATGGTGTATGGAGTCTAATTTCTTCTCTTATTCAATTCGGAGATGGCGCAATTGGTGCGGGGACCGGCATGGAACAAGACCTTATGAATCAAATGAGTGAAGTCATTGCTAATTTTTTATTTGATGACTATGCAACCTTGTGCTCTGATATAAATGGTTCTACAAGTAGCAGTATTCATCTATTTGCTCTTGATGGGATATATATACCGCTTTCTTTTTTTTTGAATATAAGTGCAGATGCTATTGATATAGGATGGGAAGAAGCGCAAGATTATTTTAATTTTGAACTTCATACCGTGCCTATACTTTATGGAGATCTGACTCTTGATGAATATACGCCCGAAATGTGGGAGACACAAAGAGCTGATGCGCTTGCAAGGACTAAGATAAGTATGAGTTTTTTAAAGTCTTTTCAGACGCTTATTGGTTCTTTAATATAATTTTGATTTATTTCAAAATTTATGGTATAATATATACATATAAAATAAGGAGAAAACCTATGGATGATTTTGAAACTACTTTTGAGAAAGAATTTCCGGGTGTACATATTGTCGGTGCAAAGACTGCAAGGCGATGGGATTTGCTTATGATAGTCTTATCTATTGCAGTTTGTATTGTGGCAGTTTTGACTGCGTGTATAGCATATTTCAAAAGTATATTTATGTTTGTATGTATATGTATAATTGGCGCAGGTGCGCTGTATTATTTGGTCAGGTCAATTATTCCGAATAAAAGTGATAGACTAATTGTGGAAATTGATAAAGATGCTGATTGGAAACAAATTGTGTCTTACTTTACAGTAGAAGCAACCAATGAGAATGATGTGTATATTATTGAAGAAAGAATGAAACCGTATCTTGTAAGAATAGATAAAATTGATGATGAGGATGATGACGAATAAGTACAATTATGTTTTGGGTTGTATTTGTAATGTGTATGTATGGCGCGCTCAGTAGTTTTTTAGAGTATCGAAATTCTAAAAATAGAAACCAGCTTAGTTGGTCTATTGGCTGGCTTGTGCTGTGTGCGATAAATATCATAGTAGAACTTATTTGAGAGGGGTTATATACCCCTCTCTTTTATTTTATAAATTTGAAATTTTTGAAAAGATATGGTATAATATATATAGAAAATGAGAAAGGGGCTTTGACTTATGACTGATGTGGAAATTATGGATTGTGTGGAAATTGCGCGGACTTTTCTTGATGATAATGATGCGAAGAACGAGCCTCTTTGGTATGATGAGTATGATACCCATGATTGCTGTGTTGGCGAAGTGCGAGAGGGCGCGTCTAAAGCGGTTATTATCGCTGATGCCTGCGATTATGTCGTGAAAGTGCCGTTCAATGGGTCAACTTATTACAATGATGAGTGCATCCATTGCGAAAAATGTGCTCGACGCGCAGAATATGAAGAGCAGATGGCTATTCGTAAAGAGGAAATCCAGAAGAAAGCCGACCGTCTTGGCTGTGCTTTTTGGGAAGCTGCTATGGATATGCCTAAAATTGATGACCCTTGTATTGGTTGTGATGGTTATGAATATGAAGAGGGACACGAAAAATTCACTGGTGCTGGTATTGACTATCGGCATGATTATGATGTGGACTTTGATGAAGATGACTATTGCGGTTCGGAAGCTTGGCTGTATGCACAGGCTTGCGAGTGGGGCGTAGAACAGGCTTTTGTAGAAGTTGAGCCTCTTGGAACGATTGGTATCCATCCTATTTATGCGCAGAAGAAAGTAAGTTTTCGTGAACCGAAGGTTTGCTCCGCAGATAGCAAGCAGAAGTTCAAATCTCTGTATCCTACACGCTACACTATTAGCGAAACTCTCGGCGGGCTTTTGGTGGAAGCGTATGGAGAAGACTTCGTTGCGAAGCTTTACAAGTTTATTGACTTTTACCATATCGGGGATTTGCATAATGGAAACTGGACAATTGTGGATGGGAAGCCGAAGATTGTGGACTATGGTGGATATAGGGAGAATGATTGATGGGCTGGAATAAGATTACGAATGGGCTTTTTCCTTATAAGCCTAAGTTTTGTTGGAAGAATATAAAAAGGTTTCCTTGCCTCTTTCGGCGAATAGGATATGTTTTGAAGCATGGATATAGTCCTATTGCTCGTTGGGATTATGAGGCTTGGTTTATTGATACGACGAAAGATATTTTTACAGAGTATCTAAAGTATCATGCTGGGTATAAGATTATTGATGATACGAAAGATGAAGAGTGGAACTGTCAGGCTTGGGAGAATGTCATCAAAGAGATGATTGATTGCCTTGAACGGATGGATGAAAGTAAATACTATGACACTAAGCCTTGTAGATATGATGAAACTGGGAATAAAGACGATTTGATGAAGTGGTATGATGAGGTTTGGAAAGAGATGGGGATTGCAAAGCGACGCTTCTTTCTTCTCCTCAACAAATACTTTTATGATTTATGGGATTGAAAGGTAAACTATGATATTCAAAGATTATGAGTTGCGTTTGCTAGCTGGCGCGGACGACACGTATGAGATTGTCAAATGGGATAAACACCATAAGAGTTGTCTTGCAATTTGCTTTTTGAAGTATGACCCTAAAGAAAGATGCTATGATGTTGAAAATGTAGGGATGAGACCCTTTGAAGCTTGCGCGAACACCAAAGGATTTGCAGGTTGGATACAGAAGATAGTTGAAACATTGAATTATATCCGCGTCTTTGAAGATGAGGATGATTTTGAGGAGTAAGCTATGGATAAGTTTATTGACCGCGCGCTCTTTGATGAGCTTCTGAGTGAGTTATGTGACCGATGTGATATGTATTGGGTCGATGGGTATTGCGCAAAGAATTGCAGATGGGCAAAATATCATTTTGATTTAGGAAAATTGAATAAAGAAAAAGATTGATTTTTCTATAAATTTATAGTATAATATATATAGAAAGTGAGGGAAGATGTATGGCTGATTTCTATGTTGCGCCGTCTTATCGCGGGTATTCTATTCTGCGTGGGCCTTATACCAAAGATAGAAAAGAGTATGCGATAATTGATTTCAAAGGGAAAGAAAAAGAAATTCGTATCTATCGCCAGCCCCAAAAGAGTTGGAAGGAGCCCGCGCCGACTAAATCTGCTCCTGCGGTTGACCCCACATCAAAACCTCACTATGAAGAAGTTGATGGGTGTATGCGTGCAGTAGGATTGAAAGATGCTACACTTGCATCGCTCATTGGCTTTGGAGAGCAAGGCTACATTGATATTGTAGTGTTGAAAGATGGACTCGCGCGAACTGAATTTTGGAAGTATACGTCAATGAATGGGTTGCATCCCTTCCGGCATAATCGTATGATTGGAGTATATCTGCCCGAAGGAATTGAGTGCCCCAAGAACGTAAAGCTTTCTTTCGCGCGAGCCACCAAATCTGACCTTTTGATCGATGATAATACTTGGCGCCCGCGCGAAGAAGTATTGGATAGACTTTGGGAACTGCGTGGAGAAACCCCTGAATTAGTAACCTATGAATGGAAATTTACTTCTAAGGAAGCCTTAGAGAAATGGAAGGAGAATAAAAAATGAATAGATTTTCTTTTTGTCGTAATAATTATGGGACTTCCTCTCGATGGAGTTCTGATGAAGAGAGCACTACAAAAGCTGAAGATGCAATGTGGGCTGATGTGGCAACTTATCTGCGTATCCTTGCACGCAATGGACGTGATGCTATTGTGACTGTTGAGGATGGCGGATTTGTGGTTTCTGTTGAGAATGATTATAGTGATTCTGCAATGGGTGGAATGATGCCTATGTGGGTTGATGAAGATGAAATGGATGCTGTGCTCAACCATCGTAGTGAGGTAAAAAATGGAGACGTTGATCAGTAAGTATTGTCCTGTATGTATGGGTAAGGGAATTATTTCGCACCCATATCATTGTGATGATGGCACTATCGTCTATGAGAATGAATTTTGTCGAAACTGCAATGGAGAAGGCTACTTATTTATGGGTGATGACGTAATGACGAATGAAGATAAGCTTCGTTCTGAGATTGCCTCCTATAAAGGATTAGCTAATTTTCTGTCGAAGGTTTGGAGCGATGGCGGATGCAAGGAGTGCCCTGCGCGAGAGATTTGTAAGCAGAACCAGCGAGACGAAATTCTTCCTTGCAATGAAGCTGTGAAGATATGGCTCGCGCAGATAGTAAAGGAGTAAATTATGTTTTGGGTGGTTATTATGCTGTTGTTTATCGCCGCCGAAATTTCTGTTATGAATGATAAGATTTGATGGCAGGCGCGCAAAGTAAGTATAAAATTGAGGCAGAATTTATGTGAAAAATTTTGCCAGAAATCACTTATTCACCGAAAGTATAGATTGACACGAGAAAGTATGTAAATTAGTATAAATTGGACATTGAAAAGTAGAGTTCGGGAACCTTTTTCGGGTGGTGAGCTCTACTTTTTTTTGACTTTTTTGAAAATTTAGTGTATAATATATATAGAAAGTGAGGGAAAAAGGATTGATTGCGCTTCTGATTATTTTTATTATTGCAATATTATGGTTTGTGATGTATATGGTAATAAATCTGGTATGCTGGGATGATGAAAAGAAGCAACTAGTTTATGATTTTCTTCGTTATTATAAAAAAGTAGAAAAAAATAGTTCAACTTATATTCATCTTACCTTCAAACAATTCCTTGCTTTCTATAACGTGACTCCTGAGAAATGGGATGTTTGGAACTATGATAAGCTTTATTTCATTTATGAGAATGAAATGGGCGAACGTTTTCACGTCGTATTTACAACATATGGCGAACAACTCAAATACCGGATTTGGGAGAAGAACAAAAGTAAGCACGAAGATAATCTATCTAGCGCGCGTAAAATGAATAGATTTATTGACAGCGTGCTCGCAGACAGCAAGCGCGCAGAGGAAGAAGCAATGCGTGAAGCGAATGAAGTCTATAAGCGTGTTGTGAAAGAGTTGGAGAAAGGAGAAAATAATGTATCTTTGGATTGATGACCTGCGCGAGCCTCCAGAGACAGGCGCTAACTGGCTGTGGGCGCGTAGTGTAAGTGAAGCTAAGACTGCAATTATGTTTTATGAGCGCCAGCGTCAGGTAGATTTTATTCATATCGACCTTGACCACGATGCTGGAAGCTATGCATGGGATGGCGGAGATTACATTGAGGTTCTCAAGTGGCTTGAGCAACATCAACTGCCGGATACCGGTTATATATTCCATCTCCACACTATAAATCCAGTTGGGCGTGATAATATGCGCGCGATTATAAATTCTAATGGATGGAGGGAAATCAAGTGAAAGTAATTCGTATTCTTGAAGCTGGCGTGTTTGCTGATGAGCGAGGGAACATTATTCCTGACAATGAGTTCTTCGATTGCTTCTCGCACGAAGGAGATTACCTGTCTATTCGAACGGTGAGCAAGGTGCCCAGTTGGTTTCCGCTCATTCGTTCTACTGCTCGGCGCGAACGCATCCAGAAGTTTGGACTGCTTTGGCAGATGGTGGAAGAAGGAGGTTGCAAGTGAGAATTATCCAAGTATACCGGCGCGAAATGAGCGCTGAGGATGATGTATATGTATTTGAGAATGGGGTTTATAATGATTATTATGAAACCATTCTTTGGTTGTGCGCATATACAGATAGGTGTGAATTGAAGTCTCTGAATTGGGATAATATTGACGAGAAAGAAAAAATGCTTGTGCGCGATGAGATTGATGACCCTAACGAGTGGTATGATACATTCAACTATATGTGGGAGGTTGCAGATAAATGAAAGACCTTTATGAAGTGATGCACTATGGGACGGTTACCCACGATTACCAGTGGGAGGAACGCTTTACTGATAGACCCACAAAGTTCCGGCGCGTGCGTATTTTCCTCTATGAGGGGCAGTATGTTCTGGTTGAAGAACTTGATGGTATGATTATTGATACTGCGGAGCTTGGTAAAGAGGAAGTAGAGTAATGGGACAGAGGATTTGGATTACCTCTGACACCCACTTCAACCACGCTAATATTATTCCTTACTGCGCGCGACCATTCAAAGATGTGGAAGAGATGAATGCGACGCTTGTTAGTAAGTGGAATAATGTTGTAGGCAAGAATGATATCGTATGGCATCTTGGAGATTTTGCATTAGGTGGAGCCGAAGAGATTTCTCGATTTCGAGAAAGACTCAACGGAAAGATCTACCTCATCCGTGGGAACCACGACCATCATACCAATGGTTGGTATGTTGCGCGCGGGTTCGATAAGGTCTATGATAGACCTATCGTGATTGATAAGAATGTGTTGCTATCTCATACGCCGATTACCACAGAATATAATTGTGGCGAGCTAATCAATTTGTTTGGTCATGTGCATAATAAACTCTATTGGACTATTTCACTCGGTGGTGCGTGTGTTTGCGTCGAGCATTGGGATTATGCGCCAGTGCTTTTGAGTGATGTGAAAAGAATGGTTGAAAAGGAGAGACGAAGCTGTGATTATTAAGAAGGAAGAGTATCTTGGGCTGAAGTATCGGATTGAGGAGTTGGAAAATATTCTTTGTCCCATCTCTAATGGTGGACATGATTATGTTGAAATTGAGGACGTGTATCAGTATGGGCCTGAGACTGATGTGCTGATTGGCAAGAAGTGTCAGTGTAAGCGGTGCCTCAAGAAAAAGTTCGTGAGTTTTTGATAGATAGAGAGGATAAGCGTTTTGTTCGTATAATTATAGCTCTTCTTTGTGTGGGTGTTATGATTGTATGTATTCCTTTTGTATGTGTGAAAGTAAAGAGTGCCCAAATGGAAGCCCAAGGTTATGAGTGGATCGAGGGCAACTGTCAGTGTCATTGCCCTTCTTGCGAATGTGATAAAGGTCATTGGGAACCAATTAGTGATTGACTTACAGGGCGCGGGTAGCATAGATTTTATGGATGGAATTTATGTAGCCCGTGCGAAGTAAGTAGAAAGGAAATATGGATAGAAAGAAATATAAATGGATTGTAATCGGGCTACTGATTGTAGTTCTATTGTCATATTTGATTACTACTGCGCGAGCCACAAATGAGCCTAATGGATATGTGATTAGTGAGACAACATTGTATAGCGGGCCAAGCTATAATGCGAGTAGTTATACTACGCTTGGCGCAGGAACAGAGCTTTGTGTGTATGGACGATACAACCAGTGGTATGAAGTTGGTTGGAATGGAAATACTGGATACGTACTGAGTGAGTATGTGTCCATTGACCATAAGCAGGACTACACAATTACTATTGATGCAACACCTATGCCTATTGCGCCAGTAACCACTCCATTCAATAAGCCAATGGAGCCCGCGCCTATTGAGCCGACTACTGCACCAACCCCTACTCCTACTCCTTCGGGTGATACCTCTATTGTAGAAAGTGCAGAAGCCTATCTTGGCGTTCCTTATAAATGGGGTGGAACCACCGATAAAGGTATGGATTGTAGTGGTTTTGTCCAGAAAGTCTACGAAGATGCAGGCTACTCCATCGGACGCACCACCCAAATCCAGGCTCTTGAAGGTGAAGAAGTAGAAGACTATGCGCCTGGCGATATTTTGTGTTTCGGGCGCAGTAGGTGGAATATATTCCATACAGGAATATATATTGGTGATGGAAAGTTTATCCATTCCTCTTCGCCAGAAGGCGTTGTTGTGAGCGAGCTCGATGGATATGGATTGAAATTTATTATGGCAAGGAGAGTAAGAAATGAGAGTTGATGGAGAACTAAAAAGAAAAGTTCTTTTTGTAGATTTGAAATGGGGAGATTGCTTTTTAGCCAAAACTAGGAATAATGCTGTCTTTATAAAGATACCTATGGCGTCTCTTTATGGAGGAGGCGGGAATTGCAATGCAGTTGCATTAGAGACTGGTTTGTTAGCTTGCTTCCCATCAAATGAGCAAGTTGAACCTCTGCCTAATGCTAAAATCGTAACCTAAATTTTGATTTTTTCCTAAATTTAGTCTATAATATATATAGAAAGTGAGGGAGAGGTAATGAGTTCAATTACTAGTGATATTCTTCGTATCATTGACTGCGCGGGTGACGACCCAACATTTACCGAAGTCTTTGCGCGGCTAGGCTATGCAACTCACATCGAGGTAAAGAATACCCTTCGATGGCTTGAGCGCAAGGGATTTATTGTGTCCTACTACTACCCGTCAATGCGTCAGTCTCGTTATTATATCTCTGCTCAAGCTGAACATTTGATGGACGAAATTGATGGGTGCGCGCACAAGTAATTCAAACCTGTATTTTGACTTTTCAAAAAATTTAGTATATAATATATACAGAAAGTGAGGATGAGGTATGGATAAGAAAAAGGTTTGGGTTGTTGAATATGAGGGCGGAGATACAGAGGTGTGTTCCACTGAAGGTTCTGCATATCGGCAGGTATTGCGTCATTATGTTGAGCTTCTTGCAGACAATCTTGCAGAAATTAGAGACGGGCTTGATACTGACAATGTTGAACACGTTTATGAAACTATCATTGACGACCTGAAAGACCTTGCGCGAGAGCATTATATAGATGGTGCTGTGTGGATGCGCGAAGCGGAACTTGTGGATTGAGATATGTAAGTGGAATAATAAGGAAAGGAATAGTAAAATGAAAGAAACCAATATCGGAAAGTATGTTATCGTCCGTGGGAATCACTCTGGAGTATTTGCTGGAATCCTTACTGCCAGAGAAGGACAGGAAGTTCAGCTCACCAATTGCCGTCGTATCTGGTATTGGGATGGTGCAGCGAGCATTTCTCAGCTCGCTATTGATGGCACAAGTAAGCCGAGTGATTGCAAATTCCCTGCACCGGTAGCAGAGATTACAATCCTTGATGCTATTGAAATTATCCCCTGCACAGAGAAGGCCGAAGCGAGCATCAAGGCGGTGCGCGAATGGAAGTGCTGACACGGCGGAAGGTTTTCCTCCATACGGATTTTTCTGATTACGATAACTGTTATGGTGACGGCTATGGTGACGGTGATGGTGACGGCTATGGCTTTCGCGATGGTAACGGTTACGGCTCTGGCGATGTCTCTGGATCAGGCTACGGCGAGGGCTTCGGTTATGGCTGGGTCGCTGGAGTAGGTTATGGCTCCAGCGACGGCTCTGGCTATGGTTATAATTCCAGCTACGGCTACGGCTACGGACTAAAATCCATTGACAGCCAGCTGGTTGATATGATTGATGACGTACCGACTATTCTCGCCAGTATTATCGGTAACGTTGCCAAAGGCTTTATTGTCCGTGCTGATTTTTCGCTTGCTCCGACTTTTGTATGCAAGCAGGATAATACATTTGCCCACGGTGAGACACTTCACGAAGCGTGGAAAGCACTATTGGAAAAGCTCTTTGATAATATGCCTACGGAGAAACGCATAGAGGCGTTCTGCAAAGAGTTCAAGCCTGGTATCAAGCGCCCAGTGATGGATTTTTTCTCGTGGCATCATCGTCTCACTGGAAGTTGTGAGCAGGGGCGACGAGAGTTCGCTTGGCAACATCATATTAATATTGACCACGATGAACTGACACCTGAAGAGTTCTTCGCACTGACACGCAATTCATATGGAAGCAGTATCATCCGACAGACAGAGAAAGCATTTGCTTGCCAGTGTGAAACGGAACTTATGAATTGAAAATAAGAAATAAGGAATAAGGAAAATTTGAAGTTTTCCAAAATTTAGTGTATAATATATACATAAGATGAAGAAAGAACAAAATATTTTATTGGGCAAAGCCCAGAAAGGAAACAAAATTATGTCCACTACTACTACTACTACCGAAAAGTCCCCGAAGCTCACGCAGAAGCTCTTCTTCCAGAACGTCCTTGCGATGCTCCACGGAGAGGACACCGAGTTCACTGCCGAAGAGATGGCTGAATTTGCCGAGGCTCGCATTGCCAAGATTGACGAAACCAATGCGAAGAACCGCGAAGCCGATCGTAAGCCTACCGCTAAGGAGCTTGCCACCCAGGAAGAGAATGCTCGTCTGCGCGAAGCCCTTGTTGGTATCGTGCGCGAAGCTACCGAGCCTCTGGTGCGTGATGCCATTGCCGAGGCTCTTGGTGTGTCCCCGCAGAAGGTTAGTGTTCTTGCGAAGAATGCTATTGCGTCTGGTGAGATTGCCAAGGCTGAGACGAAGGTGGACGGCAAGAAGCGCGTTGCTTATGTCGTTGCCGGTGAGACTACTGGCGAGTGAACCTTGAGTTGAGAATAAAGAGAGAAGTCCTACGGGATTTCTCTCTTTTTCTTTTTTGACTTTCTGTATTTTTTATGATATAATAAATATAGAAAGTGAGGGAAGAAAATGAAGTATCCGAAGTGTTGTAAGGGTTGTGTGCATCTTCATCCGCTCTATGGAAATAGAGATAAGACTGGAAAAAGAACCATTTCTTCCTATGATTGTAGTAAGAAGAATGGATTTTCATTGGCAACTAAGAATGGTTGCGTTGAGAAGAAGATGAAATAAATTTATGGTGTTCGCGCTGAGTAGAGAGGAGTTTGATTTATGGTTTACTTTACTAAAGAGTATGATGAAAATATGGAAGGTTATGATGAACTTGTTGCTCTTGCTGACAAGTTTCTTGCCCATAATGATGGAGAATATATTTATAATGAAGATACTGGACTTACTTTGACCAAGGTAGCAAAGAACCCCAGTGTATATGTTCTTTCACACGGTGATGGCGGAGATGAGATGTTTACTTCCTCCATCTATCGGGCAGTGGATTATCTTATGACTAGGAGGAAAAGCTAATGGGACTTTGGGCTGGACGTAAAAGTGGAATTGATGGACTTGCGCCAGATGAGATACTTGTAAAAATTTTTGATCAGTCGTATGAGTGGACAGAAGATGATAATCGGTATCTTATGGAAGATTATTTTTATAAGGAGATAGGTTATCCTGAACAAGCTGGACGCTGGACTTATCCTGTTGATGTGATTGTAGTGCTTGATACGATAGACTATGGCGAGAGGTTCTTTCGTATTGGTTATGATTGTGGTTTGACGGAATACCAGGATACTATTGTATGGGATACGCGCCCAGTGGAAGTTAGACTTCATAAGTATACGAAAACCATTGAAGTGGAAGAGTGGGAGGAAGTATGAAGCAAGAAAAGAAGATAAGCCTTGATGTGCTTTATCAAGAACTTCGTGATTATTGCCTTGAAGTTCTTGTAGATAACGTCGGTTCTTGGCGCGGGGATGCTGGTGGAGATGAGAGAATGGTTCGCGCGAAGTTTGCTTATCTTATTGGCGTGTCTGATGCGGTGAAGTATATGGATAATATGCTGAGGTATTATTCCGATGAGCTTGGTGAAGAGGATACGATGGATGAAGAGAATGATTGATATTCTTTTCGCGCGAGCCACTCATAAAGAATGCTTCAAATCTATGCTGTGCGCGCGGTGCGTTTGGAAAAATAATGGAGGGTGTAGTGAATGGAATACGTTGTAAGTAGTGAGTGTCATAATTATAGTTGCCCCTTTAGAAAGACTTCACTACCTACCTCGGAAACACGATGCGAGTGCTATGCCTGTCAAAATAGAGTAGATTTTGCATTATACTATTATATGACTAATGAAACTAGGAAGGAGAACTGCAATGGATGGAGTAATTGTTCTGAATGCAATTGAACGAACACGGTTGCCTGATTGGGCACTTATATGTATACTACTGTGCGCATTTGCTATGGCAGTTTTCTTTATTGAACTGCTCACTGGGGATACCCAAAAGAAAATAAATATTGGTGGTATTGGATTTGCCTGCACTTTGATTCTAATCTTTATATTCCTGGTGGTAGGGAAAACAGTTGCCTCAAAGAGAATAACGCAATATGAATGTATGATTGATAGTAATGTGAGCTTTGTGGAACTCTATAAGAAGTATAATGTAATTGAGCAACGTGGAGATATCTGGGTATTGGAGGAGAAAGTAAATGGAGAAGTCGATTGATACGCTACGCGCGGAGATGTGGAGAGACCGCTATACTGCGATTTTCAATCAGTATTGTGCTCTTGCAAAGCGCGAACAAATTATGCGTGAAGAATATAATGTAGTGGCTCAAGATTTGGATGACTTCTATCAAGAGAGATGCGATTTGAAAGAAGCTCTTCTCCAGAAAGATCTTGAATGCGCGCGACTTCATCAGTGTTTGAAGGAACTTGTTGATGTAGGAACACAATACCTAACATTTTCTCAACCCATTGCTGGAAGTGATGGCTCGCGCGGAGCACAATTCCGAGAAGTAATTGAGACAGGAAGGAGAGAAATCAATGAATAATTCTAAGTTGACAAAGAAAGTTTGGAATAAAATGCGTGATGGAATCGTTGTAATACTTGCTATTCTCTCAGTATGCTCACTCTTCTCAGGTTGTAATAGTTCTTCAACATCTAAAGAGCGCGAGCGCGAGTCAATAGGTTATGCTATCGTAAATGGAAAGAGATACGATATTACTAACTATGCAACGAATCACGGTTTTCCTTATGTATGGACGACAGATGGAATGAAAATTTATGGCGCAGGTATCACAGTTTTTATCCCGAAGGATTGAGTATGGATAATAGTTGTGATTATGGTTATGGACCGTGCACGGCACCAGATACACTGTGCCCTCACTGGCAAGGCACTTTTTGTGAGTTAGACATATATTATGCTAAACTTGGAAAGGAGAAAGAGTATGAGCGCGAGTCCGAGTTATAAAGATGCTGTAGTATATATTGATAAAGAGGGCAACTACTTCCATGGGTATGTAGATGGAAGCTTCAAGGCAAGTATGGAAGACTGCGCACAATGGGCTGATGGAGAATTGAATGATGCGCAGTATATTGCTTCCTGTAAGTGGTTGGAATATAGATTGTTTTTGGAAAGCTGGCGCAGAAAGAAAGATAGAGTTGTGGATGGGCGGAAGTTGAAAGTTTCGCCTTGAGCTAGTAGTGTATGGAGAGCAAGAAATTGCTCTCCTTTTTTTGGTTTTAGAAAGAGATACTTGCGCCTTCCATAGAAATGCATCATCACTACATTTAGTGCCTCGCGCGAAGCCTATATAGAACTTCCATCAAGCAAATCTATGGAGCCCGCGCAGTTTCAATTCTACTACTAAGTCTACTTCTAGACTAAATCAAAATTCGAACATTTTTATTATGGGATTTCTACCTTTTTATATTAGAAAGTATGGAAGATAGACTAGAAAAAAATTTTTATATATCTTGTAGGGAAAAATTTAGAGAGAATAGTAAAGAAAATCTACTTTATAAATGTAATAGGGAAATTTATTTAGTAAATACATTTATAAATACATTATATATATAGTAGTAGTAAAGCCTCCTACGGAGCCTTTTTTTGAAATAACCCTCCGCCCCGATGAGGGGGCGGAGGGCGGTGAATGGCCGAGCGGAGCGAGGACAATCACCGGGGAGGTGGGGGAGACACACAATTAGAATATAATTGTATAAAATGAATATGTAAGTATATAATGTAATTATAAATGTATTTATAATGTATGCCTGTCGCGCGAAGCGCACAGGGACATCAAAGTAGAGCACATAATTTATAGTGTAATTTTGAGTGTAGTAGGCACCAAGTGGACGACTAAGTGGATTACTAAGTGAGCCACTAAATTATAAGTGTAATTCTAATGTGAGTTATAAATGTAATTCTAAATGTAAATAAAATGCAGGCACAAGTGGCGCGGACGGTGGAGTTATAGAGTAATTTATAAATGTAATTT
>ERZ1034992.21-NODE-21-length-128986-cov-299.493341_pt1 | contig 128986 bp, 123 predicted proteins | sample MGYA00520695_ERZ1034992 | MGnify/ENA primary metagenome ERZ1034992 (study PRJEB33766, sample SAMN09781778) | gut metagenome | biome: gut microbiome | host: Homo sapiens | place: Madagascar | study: EMG produced TPA metagenomics assembly of the PRJNA485056 data...
CTCAGATTGAATCTTTGTTAGATAGACTTGCCAAGAACTATGATGGTTACTGCTTTGATGAATTCTATAAAAAGAAAGTATTCAGTACTTGGTCTGTAAATAAATTTTTCCAAAGTGCGGTATCTAATAAATTTGTATACTTTGGAGAGTACTGGTACGACAACGGTGGCTTACCTTCAATCCTTGTTAACTATTTAAAAACTCATGAGCTAAATTCTTTTGACTATTTAAATAAAGAAAATCCTATAACAATCCCTGTTAACGATTTTATGAATCCAACAGCACTAACTACTATCAATCAGAATGTACTGATGTGCCAAACAGGCTATTTAACCTTACGTTCTGCACTAAAAAGTGGTGATCTTACAGTAGATTTAGGCATTCCAAACGGTGAAATCTATAAAGCCTTAAACAGATTACTTGCCATCAACTTTTATAAGGAAGGTATCTATGCTTTAGCTAAAGGTGTAAGAGACCTATTAGATGCAGGTGATATAGAAGATATCATAGATAGATTCAACTCAGTTATAAATTCAGTATCTTATGATCATTTCCCTATTAACAGTGAAGCTGCGGTACAGAACTACCTATACCTATTCTTAATAGGTGCAGGTATTGAAACAACAACTGAAAGTCACTCTTCAAAAGGAAGAGCAGATTTAATTATAGAAACTAAAAACAGACGCTTAGTTTTTGAGTTGAAGTATGCTCAAAACGAGACTGAGGCAAAGACAAAACTTACTGATGCTGTAGAACAGATTAAGTCACGTGACTATGGTAATACAGAGCCTAAGAAAGCAGAGCTTTTAAGAATTGCAGCAGTGTTTAATGCTGATCCTAAAGTAAGAAAATTCTCTCAATTTAGCAAAGTCTAAAATCAACTTGTTCCTCAAAAATAACAATGGCTCTTTTAAAGAGCCATTGTTAAGAGAGTTAACTTAGTAAAACTACTTAGTTACTTTCTTGAACTTTAATCTGTGAGGCATTGCATCTTCACCAAGATTTGCTTTCTTCCAAGCTTCATACTCAGTGTAGTTGCCCTCAAAGAATGAGACTTTGCCTTCATCACCGTAGTCTAAGATGTGAGTTGCAATTCTGTCCAGGAACCAGCGGTCATGAGAGATAACCATAGCAGAACCTGGGAACTCCAGTAATGCGTTCTCAAGAGCACGTAAGGTTTCAACATCAAGATCGTTAGTAGGCTCGTCTAGCAGTAATAAGTTACCGCCTACCTGTAACAGTTTTGCTAACTGTAAACGACCTCTTTCACCACCTGATAAATCGCCAACACGTTTTTGCTGATCGGTGCCTCTGAAGTTGAAACGCCCAATATAAGCTCGTGAAGGGATCTCGTATGATCCTACCTTTAAGATATCCTGACCTTGAGAGATTTCCTCATAAACAGTGTTGCTGTCTTTCATCTGGTCGCGGAACTGCTCTACATAAGCGGTAACTACAGTATCACCTAACTTAATAGAACCTGAATCTGGCTTTTCAATACCTGTGATCATTCTGAACAGGGTAGACTTACCGGCACCGTTAGGTCCAATGATACCTACGATAGCACCCTTAGGAATGCTAAAGGTTAAATCGTCGATTAACATCTGATCATCATAAGACTTGCACAGGTTGTTAACCTCAAGCACAGTCTCACCTAAACGAGGCCCAGGTGGAATATATAATTCGTTAGTTTCGTTACGGGTCTGATACTCAACTGAAGATAACTCTTCAAATCTTGCCATGCGAGCTTTAGATTTAGCATGACGGCCCTTAGCCCCCTGACGAACCCATTCAAGCTCTCGCTCAATAGAACGACGTCTTGCTGATTCTGTGTTCTCTTCAATCTGCAGACGCTTATCTTTCTGATCAAGCCAGCTAGAGTAGTTGCCTTCCCAAGGAATACCCTCACCACGGTCTAACTCTAAGATCCAGCCTGCTACATTATCTAAGAAGTATCTATCGTGGGTAACAGCTACCACAGTTCCTGGGTACTGATGTAAGAACTGCTCTAACCAGTCAATAGATTCAGCATCAAGATGGTTGGTAGGCTCATCTAAAAGCAGCATATCTGGCTTTTCTAATAATAGACGGCATAAAGCTACACGACGTCTTTCACCACCTGAGAGAACTTTGATCTTTCTTTCAGCAGGAGGAAGTCTTAAGGCATCTGATGCCTTATCAATTTGAACTTCGATATTGTGACCATCATGAGCTTGAATGATTGCCTCGAGTTTAGCCTGTTCTTTAGCTAAAGCATCAAAATCAGCGTTTTCGTCAGCATATTCAGCATATACCTCATCCAGACGTTTTAAGGCATTAGTAACTTCAACGAAAGACTCTTCGATTACTTCTTTTACAGTCTTTTCAGGATCAAGTACAGGTTCCTGTGGAAGATAACCGATTTTAATACCTGGTTGTGGTCTTGCCTCACCTTCATAATCGGTATCAACACCTGCCATGATCTTAATTAATGTAGATTTACCTGCACCATTTAAACCTAAAACACCAATTTTTGCTCCAGGGAAAAATGACAGGGAGATGTCTTTTAAGATTTGACGTTTAGGGGGAACAATTTTGCCCACCCTATTCATTGTATAAATGAACTGAGCCATAAATTTCCTCATGTAAATGACCAGCACATTGTAACATGGAATAGGCTTTTTCTAGGAAAAATAGCACAAATAAGAAAACCGCCTTAGGCGGTCTTCAAGAGAAAAATGGAGATTACATTTTTTGTATGATGTTTGCGTGTTTTATTAACTTTCCTGCAGCATCTGCAGAGCCATCTGAGGCTTCTGATTTGCCTGAGTTAGAATTGTAACAGCACCCTGTTGCAGAATTTGAGCTGCTGTCATATTGGAAACTTCCTCTGCATAATCAGTATCACGAATTTGGGCGCGTGAATCTGAAACGTTCTCAGAGATATTCTCCTGGTTTCTAATGGTTGACTCAAGACGATTCTGAACTGCTCCTAACTCAGATCTTTTTGAATCAACAGCTGTCATTAAATAATCAATACCTGCTAAAACAACCTGAGCATTAGACATAGAGCTGATATCAATACCTTTGCCATTTACCTGATAAGAGAACACATCAGAGAACTTAAACTCAGATACGGTTAAGGTAGAGCCTTCAGGTAATTTAAAGGTATCAGAGCCTGAAATCTTAGCAGCTAGTGTTGCTAATGAATTAGTATCAAAACCTGTTGAAAGGTCAATCTTAATGATTGAACCAGGATCTGGGCTAATCTGGAATCTTGCAATTGAGGCATTGCCGTTTAAAAGATCCTGGCCACCGAAAGTGGTATCACGGGCAATACGACCAATTTCTTCGTTTAACTGATCAACTTCATCCTGTAGCGCAATACGGTTATCTGTTGCATTAGTACCGTTAGCTGACTGTACTGCAAGAGTACGAATTCTCTGCAACATGGTAGTAATTTCTTCCATCGCACCTTCTGCTGTCTGAGCATAGGCAATGGCGTTTTGGGCATTACGGTTGGTCTGATTTAAAGAGTTTAACTGTACAGTAAGTCTGTCTGATGTCTGAACGCCTGCTGGATCATCTTTGGCAGAGTTAATTCTCAAACCACTAGACAATCTTTCATAAGACGTATCAAGACGGGCAGTCTGTCTGTTCACAGTCCTTTGAGCAAGTCTTGCTGAAAGGTTTGTATTAAGATATAAGGCCATTTTTCTCTCCATATATTATTGATGAAATTTTGAACGGCAAAATTTCGTCATCAGTAAGATATATGAAAAAAGTATGCCAACATTTTTTTTGTTGACATACTTATGAGAAAAACTGAATAGAGATTAAAGCGTTAGCTACTTGTCTTCATCAACGATAAATGATGATAACTTTTCAACCTGATTTTGAGCTAAGTTTCTAATCTGATGAACAGACTGCTTGGTGTCATCAATGTGAGTAAAGCACTCTTCTGTAATCGCATTGATGTTTTCAATAGAATGGTTAACATCAGCAGCAATAGAGGTCTGTTCCTGACAGGATTGTACGATCTGCTCAGACATATCGGTAATTGTTGCGATAATGCCCATAATCTCTTCGATAGCAGAGTTTGCTTTAGAGCTTTGCTGAACAGAGTTGTTCATTTCTTCTTCGCAGGATGCTACAACCTTAACGCAGTTCTCCACAGCCTTTGATAGGTTAGAAATGGTGTCGGTAACCTCATCTGTTGAGGTAGCTGTCTTTTTAGCCAAATCACGAACTTCGTTAGCAACAACGGCAAATCCTTTACCATGTTCACCAGAGCGGGCAGCCTCAATGGTTGCGTTCAAAGCTAACAGGTTAGTCTGATCAGCAATAGCAGCAATAGTTTTAACGATAGAGTTAATCTGCTCACCCATTTCGTTAATCTTTTGAATAGCAACAGATGTATCACGTAACTTATCAGCTAAGGTGTGATTAGTGGTGATGTTATCCTGCATGGTGCAACGGCAGGTATCTGAAGCTGTTTCTGCGGTCTTAACTTCTGACAGGGTAGAACGGGCAAATTCTGTTACTTTTTCAATGGAGTTTTCCATATTCGCAGTAGCTTGTGCTACAGAATGAGCTTTTGATCTCTGTGTTGACATAGCATCTGCAGCATTATCAAGCATAGATGAATTATGGTTAACCATGTCCACCATCTTGCAGAAATCATTATTTAACTTATTCACAGTTTTCTGCATTGAGAAAGCAACATTATCAACTAAGCCATCGATGGAGCCAATCTCGTTTTTGCGCTTGATCTTGTCTCTGTCACGTCTAAAGTCTCCTGAGGCAATCTTTAATAAAGACTTCCAAACGTGCTTAACTTCGCTGTTAAGTGATTTTGATAAGAATAGTGATTGCAGTACAGATACTAAAATAGTGACGATTAAAACAGCATATAAAGAGTAAAGCACTTTGTTATAGGCTTTAGCATCTAACTTGCCGTTTTTAATCAAAGAGTCAATCTTTGTTAAAACCTCAGAGCAGGATCTTAATTCTTTATAGAAGGAGTCCTCATTAGAGTTGTTCTGTAAGATTGAGTTGGCGTTGCTTGAAAAGTCAAAAACAGCTGAGCGTAAATCAATTGCGCTTTGATTTACTGTAAAGAAGGCTTTTCCTTTCTCTGAATTCAAGCCTCGGTTAATACTGTCTAAAGCCTGTTTGGCAACAGAGATGGCCTGACCATCATGATTGTCATGGCTTAATTCAATAAAGGCACTGTTAATGGCATTTAAATCAGAGTAAAGCTTTTCAATACTGTTGCGCTGATCAACATAAGAGTTGATATTAGAAATAATGCAGACAGAACCTACAGCAAAAATTAATATTGAGAGTGCAAAAGATAAAATAATTCTATGCACAATCGAGATATCACCAAACTTTAAGGAGAATAGTGATTTAAAGAAAGGAGCTGATTTGTAAGCATTATCACTTACAGAAAAGGTGGCTCTCTCTGCACTTGTATCTTCAAAATCATTATCTGAATGTGCGCTTTGTTCTGTAACACTGTTCTGCTCTGTTATTTGCTCAAGGGAAGATCCTGTTTGTGATAGGTTGTTTTCTTGCTGAGCCAAATCGTTTTCGTTATTATAATTTTCCATATACAGCCTCTATATACCTTACGGCACTGGGGTGTTGATACTGACGATACATAACGGTCAGTATTATACAATTTTGGAATATGCTATTAATAAAAACTAGTAGTTCTTTATATTCTATTTGAAATTGTCGGCACGGTTGTAAATTTTTTTAGATTATTTGAAGTTGTGGCATGTTTTTCTGTACAATTCTGAAAGGCAAGTCAAATTAATGAGAACTTGAACAAGTTAATTTATCAAAGCTAAATTTGTTAAGAACAATCTATAAGTCTAAAAAGTTAGACTAATGAAAAAATAAAGGCGCGTTTTACTTGAAATGCGTCTTTAATCAAGGGGCATTTTCCGTGGCAAAGAAAGAAAAACAAAGCAGTAACATGATTGCTGTTAACCGCAAAGCTACCTTTGAATATTTCATTGAAGACAGATATGAAGCAGGTCTTGAGTTACAAGGCTGGGAAGTAAAATCTTTAAGAGCTGGCAAGTGTAATATTTCAGAGGCTTATGTAACCGTAAAAGATGGTGAAGTGATTATGTTAGGCTCTATCATCAATCCTTTAAAGACAAGCTGTGCCTTTGTTGTAAGTGATCCTACCCGTACTAGAAAACTGCTTTTATCAAGACGTGAAATCGATAAGCTTACAGGCTGTGTTCAAAGACAGGGCTATACTTTAATTCCTTTAAAGATGTATTGGAAAGGTTCATGGGCAAAGCTAGAAATTGGTGTGGCTCGTGGTAAGCAGGATCATGATAAGAGAGACTCTATTAAAGATAAGCAATGGGCTCGTGATAAAGAGCGTATCATGAAGAAGTCTTTTAGATAATCTTTTGCCTTTTATCTAAAGGTAAATGTAAAAAGAGAAATTACAAAAATGCCGGACAGTGTCCGGCATTCTTATAAATGAAAATCAAACCTTATTTATGAGCACATGGATCAGCGTGCTTGTTCATAAAGTCCTTATCTGCTAAAAGCTGTTTTGCCATCTCAAGAGCATGCTCAAAATCAACAGCAATCGCACCATCAAGATTCTTATGAATACCAGCTTTTTGTAAGATAGTACGAGGCTGTGGTCTTACAGCTGAGAAAATTACATAAGTCTTATGCTCACGGCAGATCTTAATAATGTCTTCAATAGAGTTCTCACCTGATGCGTCTAGATAAGGCATAAAGCGCATACGTAAGATCAGAATTCTCGGCATATCTTCTAATGACTTTAACTTATCACAGAACTCTGCTGCAAAGCCGTAGAATAATGGACCATTGATCTGTAGCACGATTACGTCATCAGGAATTTCAATGGTATCGTCGGTTACTAATTCACCGTCCTGAGACTCATACTCATCAGCTGTATGTTTCTGACGTCTTACTTCAACAGAACGAGCCATATGCCTCATGAATAATAATGAAGCAAAGGTTACACCAACACCGATAGCTACGGTCAGATCAACCATTACGGTCAAGAAGAAAGTTAAGAACAGAATGGTTCTGTCTGAAGGGCTGATCTTTGCAATCTGGATAAAGTGTTTTAAGTCAGACATACCCCATGAAACCATGAAGAGCACAGCAGCAAGTGCAGTCATAGGAATGTAAGCTAAGATATCCATTGCAGTGTATAAGAACACTAATAAGAAGATCGCATGGAAGATACCAGCAACAGGGGTTCTACCACCTGCTTTAATATTAGTTGCAGTACGAGCAATTGCTCCAGTTGCAGGAATACCACCGAAGATACCTGAGGCGATATTTGCAACACCCTGTCCTACTAATTCCTGGTTTAATGAGTGCTTGTGTCCGATTAACCCGTCAGCAACAACAGCTGACAGTAAAGCTTCAATACCAGCTAAGAATGCGATAGTGAATGCTGATGGTACTAGCTCACGAATTTCTTCTAATGAGAAGGTTGGCCATACAGGTGTAGGCAGACCTTCAGGTAGGTTAGGGAAACGGCTGCCGATAGTATCAACAGGCATTGTAAAGAAGAATGCTATAGCTGAAATTAACAGAATTGATACCAAGTATGAAGGGATCTTAGGAGATACCTTCTTACAGATAATGATAGTAGCTAAACCTAAGGCACCTAAAATTACAGCATAGACTGAGGTCTGATCTAAATTAGTTAAATAAACATACCATTTGTTTAAAAAGTCAGCAGGTACGTTTTGTACAGAAAGACCTAAGAAATCTTTTACCTGAGATGAGGCTATGATTACAGCAATACCTGTGGTAAAACCGGTGATAACAGGGTAAGGAATGTATTTAATCAGTTTTCCTAATTTTGCATAACCAGCTATAACCAGAATGATACCTGCCATGATGGATGCGAGTATCAGTCCATTAAAGCCAAAGCGCTGAATTACATCAAAGATAACTACTACAAAGGCACCTGTAGGACCACCGATTTGGACTCTAGAACCACCTAAAAAAGAAATAAAGAAGCCTGCAACTACTGCTGTTACAAGACCTTTATCAGGAGAAGCTCCAGATGCTACTGCCATTGCCATAGCTAAAGGCAAAGCTACAATGGCAACAGTAAGACCTGCAATTACATCAGCACGGAAAAGCTTGAAAGAATAGCCTTCTCTCATGCAGGTGATAAACGCAGGCACAAAAGGATTTGCGGTTTTCATAAAAAATAAATCCTAAAGCTTAGGTTTAAACCCAAACTGCAAGTTTGTAACAAATTGATATATATAGGGAATTCAGACAGCCTGATAAGAAGTATCAGAATGGATATTTTATTGGCCTAACTGAAGTGCGCACATTATAACAGACAAAGTTACTTTTGAAGTTAAAAGAGAAAAATTTTGAAAAACATCTCATTATAGAGCATTTTAACTTGTGAAAATTACGTGAGTTTTGTTATCCAGTTAGTTGATTGCATGTGTAAATTTTTATCACAAGCTGTTGTAAAGGCTTAATGATAATGTATAATCGCTTTAACCTATGGGGGTGATTTTGGTTTCGACCGGAAGCACGAATTCCTAGGAGCATGTCGAGTGGCGAAAGCTCGTTAAAAAGTCGCATAAAAATAGTCGCAAACGACGAAACCTACGCTTTAGCAGCTTAATAACCTGCTTGAAGCCCTCAGTTCTAAGTCTTTCTAGTGACACTTAGTCGCACTGGGGTCGGTTCTTCACTAGATCGTGTGGATGCCCCGTCTGTGGTTGAAGCATTAAATGAATATTACAGACTGGGTATTTCGTGGCGTGGCGGTCCGCAGCGGGTACTAAGATCGAAGATTGCCTAAACATGTAGCGCCGACGATGCAGTCTTTTGGGACCCGAGTTCGAGTCTCGGCACCTCCACCAAATCAGTGGTTATCTCTTCTTTTGCGTTGTTACAAAGTTAAGTCACATAGTTTACACTCCGCTAGAACTTGTTTTAGCAGTCATTGAACATGCAAGAAATTCAGATTATAAAGAATGGTTTTTGATACCATTACCTCCCCCCCCCTTAAAAGCTGCTATTAGCCTGTATCATAAATACGGCTTTGAAGAATGCTCTGCTAACTATAACAATCCCATGGACGATGTGATTTATATGAAAAGGCTTATAAATAACAACTTGTCGCTACCTAAGATAAAGATGTACTTAAGATCCTATAAAAACTCTGACTGTAAAACTCTTTATATCTCCTTTTTTTTTAAACCTCATTTATTTAAAATTAAGTGTATAAGAATAAGGAGATATTTATGTATCAAGTTTCATCTTTACGTTATAAATCAATGGAATACCGCCGTTGTGGTAAGAGCGGTTTAAAGTTACCAGCTCTATCATTAGGTCTTTGGCATAACTTTGGCGATACTGCTGTTTATGAGAATATGCGAAAGCTGTGTACTACAGCTTTTGACAATGGTATTACTCATTTTGATTTAGCTAATAACTATGGACCTCGTCCAGGAGCTGCTGAAGAGAACTTTAAAAAGATCTTAAAAGACGATTTAGGTCAGTATCGCGATGAGCTCATCATTTCAACAAAAGCAGGCTATACCATGTGGGATGGTCCTTATGGTGACTGGGGCTCAAGAAAGTATCTGTTAGCAAGTTTAGATCAGAGTTTAAAGAGGATGGGACTTGAGTATGTGGATATCTTCTATCACCATAGAATGGATCCTGAAACTCCTCTAGAAGAGACAATGGGCGCACTAGCTACTGCTGTATCTAGTGGTAAAGCTTTATATGTCGGTTTATCAAACTACAATGGCGAGAAACTAAAACAAGCCTGCGCCATTTTAGAAGAACTACACGTTCCTTTTGTAATCAATCAGAATCGCTACTCTATCTTTGAAAGAGACATTGAGAATAATGGCTTAAAAGAAGCTGTGAAAGAAACTCAAAAAGGTTTAATTACCTTCAGCCCACTAGCTCAGGGTAGATTAACATCTCGTTACTTAAATGGTATTCCTGAGGATAGTAGAGTAAAAACAGACGGCCGTTTCTTAAAAGAAAGCGATCTCAATGAAACTGTAATTGCCAAGATTAGAAAATTAAATGATCTTGCATTACAAAGAGGTCAGACTTTAGCTGAGATGTCTCTATCCTGGTTATTAGCTCAGGATGTTGTAACCAGTGTGTTAATTGGTGCTTCAAAGACTGAACAAATTCTGGACAACATCAAGGCATTAGAGAATCTTAACTTTAGTGCTGAAGAGATAGAGTTAATTGATAAAATCAGTAAGTAATTACTAAAAACTACTAAACTGTGTGGCTTTTATACAGTGTGAAAGCAGTTCTCAAGATACTATCTTGAGGACTCTTTTTTAGAGAAACTGTAGATTACCTTACTGTCTTTACTTTCAATAAAAGCTTGTGGAAACAGGTAATCTCCTCTAACTAAAGGAATATCCACAAACTGCCATTTTAAAGAGAACTCCTGATTCACTTCTTTTAACGCACTGTAAATTAAGATAGAGCAATACATAGGGCGTTCCTGACTGTTTCCTTTATAAGTTAAGATAAAACTCTGACCTAACTTACTGTTAACACTGTCTATTACTGTTTTTACATTATCCTCATTTATAAAGTTAAGTCTTAACAGCATACCGGCATCAGCATTCTTTGAATTCCAGAATTCATAAAGAGGAGTTTTGATGACCTGGTCTGCATGCTCTGGATCATCATCTGTGGTGGCGTGAGTGACAATAATCTCAGGTAGAACTGCTGTTATAATGCCAATATGAGAGTAGTCAGATGCGCTTAACATCATAATGACGTTGCTGTCTGTGGCTGTACCTTCACGTAGGACCAGATCTCCTAACTTTACTTTGTCTTTAACAGCACTAATATCAAAGTTATTTGCTTTTACTTTACTTATATTTTTGAGATTAAAAACAGGGTAACGTCTTACAAAGTCAGAGTCTTTGAAGATGGTAGTGGAGAGCAGGAGAAAAGAAAACAAAAGCGCAATTATTAGGATAACTGCGCTTATGCCTATCTTTTTAGATAACTTCAAGAAAATAACCTAAATTTGAAGATCTAAATTTAAAGGATTGATACCTTCCAGTTATCTTTTACTTTCTTTAAGTTAACGGTCTCAACTTTTGAAGACTTGCCATTGAACTCTTTATTAAAGGTTACAGTAACCTCAACTGTAGCTTTATCTTTCTTATCATTTAGTTTAGCTTCAGCCGCTTTAATATCCTTTACACCGCCAGCCTGCTCATCAATAACTTTCTTTTGCTGAGGTAACATGCCATTGAACTTTTTAGTCATCATGTCTTTTTCATCAGCTTCTTTTTCTTCATCAAGATAAAGCATTGCAACTGCATCATCAGTCTTAGCGTTATAGATGTTAGTGATAAATTCTGTAGCTACATCCTCAGGAGCCTTAGCACCGCCACAAGCAAACAACATAATAGAACAAGCGATAATTGCTAAAAGTGATTTAAAGTCTGTCATTATTTTTATCTCCAAATTTGCTAATCGTTACTTTATTTGTACTTTCCAGCCCTGCTTGGTCTTAACTAGGCGTACAGGCTCAATAGTAGAAGTCTTTCCTTTTAATCTGCCGTTGAATACTACCTCAACCTTAATTTCAGCTTGAGTCATATCTTTATTAAATACTGCTTCAACAGCCTGAATTTTCTTAATGCCACCAGCTTCTTTCTCAATTTCTTTCTGTTTCTCAGGAAGTACTTGAGATAACTTTCCTTCAACAAGTTTCTTAGATTCAAGATCTTCGATATCCTCTTTATCAGCTGAAGAAAAATCGATGCAATCTAAAGTTTTCTTTACATCTGCAGAATATGCAGATTTTACAAATGCAACAGATACATCTTGAGCGGTCTCTGGACCTGAACAAGCTGTAAGATAAAAAGAGCATAAAGCTATAGACAGATATGAAATCAGTCTGGAAAACATGGGTAACCCCGATAAGATTGCTGTAGTTGTATTAATAGAAATATTGAAAATAATTCTACATATATTAATTAAGAGAATGTTTGATATAGCTTACATATTTACTAATTTTTAGATATTTCAAATACCTAGAATGCAAATTTTTTTGCAATAATTTGCAATTATCGTTAATTTACGTAAATTTCGTAAAAATTTACGAAATGCGATTATTAGCATGTTTTTTCTTTAATTTTTTAGCTATATTTTCTTTATAGAAAAGGCATATAAATCGTATTCTATTGTAGATATTCAGTAATAAACTGAATTTAAAGTGATGTGTTAAAAATAATAAAAGCAAGACAACATAAGAGCCAACTATGAGAAAGAAATATCGTCCAAAAACTAAGCAAGATCTGAGAAAACTCATTTTAAATGAGGAAATCGAATTAGCTGATATTGATACTTCTAAAATCACCGACATGAGTCATTTGTTTGAACCAACCTTAAGGGGAGGAGATCAGGCAAGATTCTTCTTTGATGGCATCGAAACCTGGGATGTATCTAACGTAACTGATATGAGCTATATGTTCTGTTACGCAAAGAATTTTAACGAGCCATTAAATTCATGGAATGTCTCTAAAGTAAAGAACATGCGCGGTATGTTCCAGTTTGCCTCTTCCTTCAATCAACCTTTAGATAAATGGGATGTATCCTCTGTTGAGAATATGTCGTCAATGTTCTATGACGCTGCAGCTTTCAGTCAGAATCTTGATAGCTGGAATGTCTCAAAAGTAAAGACCATGCGCTTTATGTTTATGTATGCAAGGTACTTTAAAGATAAGCCTGCATGGAATGTAGAGCATGTAGAAGATGTGGTAGGTATGTACTATGGAACACCAATTGTTTATGTAGATCCTGATCTTGCTTGTGGCATCGATCCTGATTTAGAAAAACTGGCAGCTCAAGAGAGCCTAGATCATCAGTTAAACAGCGTTTTAGACAGTGACGGTATTGCTCGCTTTGCAAAAGATCTTGTGGATAAAACTCAAGATCTGGCCTCAACTGTAAGTAAAGCCATAGACAGAAAGACTGCTGAACCTTCAACAGAATCCTTACAAGGTGACACAACTGACGCTCAAACAGAAAGCTATGAACCTGCTAAAGCACATTCTGTAGATGATGATCCCATAGATCTTAATGATCCTAAAGTAAAAAGATTAAAGGACTTGTTAGATAAAGGTCTAATTGAGCAAGATGAATTTGATCTCCTTATGAGAAGGTAGATAGCTTAAGAATTAACATTTTATTCTCTGTAGTTATTTTTGTTTTTTTTGATCTGGTTTCATGCCAGCTCTTTTTTTTACTTGACAATGTAAACAAAAGTTTACTAATATTAGTAAACGTTCGGTTACAAGATTGTATTAAGACTACTATGACATCAACAAAAGACAAAATCCTAAAAATAGCTTTACATTTATTCGCTCAAAGTGGCTTTGATGCGGTATCTACAAGTCAGATTGCAGATGCTCTATCGATTACAAAAGGAGCTCTATACAGACACTTTGAAAGTAAACAAGCTATCTTTGATGCTATCTTGTCAAAGATGGAACAAAACGATAAAGAAAAGTCTGATGTGAATAATGTCCCTGCACAGAGTCTAGATAAAACTCCTAATGCTTATCAAAAGGTCTCTTTAGAGAATGTGTTTAGATTCTCTTTAGAGATGTTCAGGTATTGGACTGAAGATGACTTTGCTTCATCCTTTAGAAAAATATTAACTATAGAGCAATATAAATCAGAGAAAATGAGAGATCTTTATGCTCAATATTTATCATCAGGTCCTGTGTCATATGTAAGTGACATCTTTAAATCTTTAAAGATAAAAGATCCTTATGCACAGGCCTCAAGGTTCTATTCAGTGCTGTTTATGTATTATTCTTTATATGATTTGGCTTCCAACAAGGAAGATGTCAAACAGCAATTTGAAAGAGCTCTTGTAACTGTAACGTTGGATATCAAAAGATCACTTACCTAGATAGGTTAATGTCGCAATGCAAAATCTAGAAATTTTAGCGATCCAAGATAATTATCTTTCTTCATTTGTTTATAGGTAATTATGATGTTACAAGTAAGAGTTGAGAGTAAAGAAGATTACAGAGTAGTAGAAGAGCTTACACGAGAAGCCTTTTTCAATGTTTATTTACCTGGTTGCAAAGAGCATTACGTTTTACATAAATTCCGAGACTCAAACAACTTCATAAAAGAGCTGTCTTTAGTCTTAGAACTTGATGGCAATATCATTGGTCATGTGATGTTCGCAAAAGCCAAGGTAAAACTCGAAGATGGCAGTTACAGAGAAGTTCATACCTTTGGGCCTTTCTCAATCCATCCAAAATACCAAAAGCAAGGTTATGGAAAATATCTTTTAAATGTAGCTCTTAATAAGGCAGAAGGGCAAGGCGTAAAGGTGCTATTAGCATGTGGTTCGATAGACTACTACAAGAAATTTGGATTTTCGCTAGCCTCATCAAGAAATGTAAGATATGCCTTTGCAGAGACCAACGATAAGATCGTTCCCTACTTTTTGATAAAGAAATTTGATAAAAATTACTTGAACGCATCTTCATGTACATACCAAGATCCTGATGAGTATTTCGTAGCAGATAAAGAACCAGAGACTTTTGAGAGGTACGAACAGACCTTCCCATACAAAGAGAAGAAAAATACTGATACTCAGATCTTTTGATGATAAAACACACTCATCTAAGTGATTAAAAAAGCTCTTAGACCTGAATGAAATAGTAACGAACAGGTATTGATAGGCTTTAAGCTAGACTCAAGTTAAAGTTAAAACTAGACCGAACTTAAAATGCGCTGTAAGAGCTAAGCTAAGTGCATACTCCGAAATAAATGCATAGATAATTACGTTACGTATGAAAAAAGGATCTTCAAAGTGAAGATCCTAAATTCAGCGGTAAATTATAGTAATAAAAGCTACTTCTTATGAGACTTTTTCTGCTTTGACTGAGATTTATCTTTTTTATCAGTATCTTCTGAAGATTCTGTATCAGAAGAGTTGTCATCGTCATTCTTTACAGCTTTTTTATTATAAGATGTGTCTTTAACATCAGAGTCTTTTGCAGTGTCATGACCTTTTGCTTTAGCTACAGTCTTTTCATCAGACTTTTTGTATTTCTTTTTTGATTTTGACTGTTCTGCTTTAACTTCTTTACCGTTCTTATCTTCAGGCTTTTTGTCAGACTTTACGTTATCTTTCGCCATATCTTGAGGTGTATCTAATGAGGTAATTACAGTTAACTTTTTAGCATTCTTTACAGCACGGATAGCTTCAGAAGCCTTGATATATCCTGAGAAGATTGCAGTGCTTTCAATTAAAGAGATTAAATCTTCTTTTTTGTTGCCAGTCTTTAAAGCTGCATTTACATGCTCGGTTAGAGTCTGAGCAGAATCATTAGATGAGAGCACAACAAATAAAGCTAAAAGCTCTTTTGCTTTATAGGTTAGGAGTGTTCTTTCATAGAACTTCTTGAAAACAAATTCGTCGAGGCTCTTTTTAAAGGGATTAGTAGCATCATTTTCACTGATACCAAAACCTGTTCTGTTATCAAAAATGCGGTGTCTTAGATCTTTATTTGTTGAATTATCTTTTGCATCATAATCTTGTTTAGAAAGTGAAATTTCATTCTTACCCACAAACTTAGCTACTTCCTTTAAGAAAGGGTAGACTTTTGCAATTCCTAAGAATGGTACTGTAAAGTACAGGCACTCTTTTAGATATGTAATATCAAAATCATTTTCATCAATGAGATCAGGCAAGATCTTTTTGAACAGTTCAAAACCGTTTGAACCTAAAAGTACACCGGTAAGAGCAGTCTTCTGTTCTGTTGTCTTAAAGTCAAAGCTATAGTTTTTGTCTTCTTTAGTATTCTGATTAAGAATTGCTACGAGTTCTGGATCTGAAACAATGATTGCTTTCAGATAGTGAGGTAATTTGTCATTTTTCATAAAACTTCCTAAATAAGTTATACATATATTGGAAGTTTAAGTTTTGCGAGTAAAGTTCAGATACTAATATTGTTAAATTTATGTTAAATATATTTTTCAAACTTGCTAAGATTCTGTTAAATCTCTTTGCTTAAATTTAACAATTGTCTCTAGCAAAAAATGTATTCAAAATATAGTAAACGATTGTTTACTTAAATTCAACCTCTTCAATTATGCATTCATGCTCTTTTGTTTTGGGATCGTAGTTAATACCTACATAAAGGGCACTGTTAGCAAATTCATTTATTTTAGATGCGTAATGTCTTTCTTTTATTTGCTCAATTGCACTTATTGCTCTTTGCTTATATTTAAGCTCAATTATGAGCGCTGGCAGTCTGTCTTTAAAACTTATGTTTGGAAGGTAAACTATATCTGCAAATCCTTTTCCAGAAGGTAATTCCTGAATTGGTTTTAAATAGTATTTTTCTGTAGCTAAAAAAGCCATCAGTATGACATGTTTTAATGCAGATTCGCTGTTGTAATCAATTACTGAGACTCTTTCCTCATGAAACTTTGAGATTAGATTTGCAACTGTTTTATTGTCTTTTTGCAAAACACTTTCTAGAAGACTGTTGGATTCATCATAAACTGATGTATATTGTTTCCAATTGGATTCTTCAACTGATTTTATAAGCTCACGTCTGGTCTCTTCGTTTGGAGAGTAAACACTTCCAGTTTCCAGATCGTAGGCCAAGTAACCTAAATGGATAAGGTATAAAAGCACAGAGTCTTTTTTTGAAAACATTACGTTTTGGTTGTTTAGACTAACTAAATCTATATTTGAAACTCTATCACCAGAACATAGTTTTACGAGATCTTCTCTTAAATTTGGAAAATCGCTTTTTATAGCTTTTTTTACTGCTGTATAGGATGCTGTTTGAGACCAGTAGCTTAGAAATGCTCTGCAAACAATAAGTTTTGCAATAGCGTTTGGGTTGTAAATGTTATAACCACCAAAATGATAGCCTTCATACCAAAGCTTTGTTTTCACAGGATCCAAATGGTGTTCCTCACAGATTTTAGCAACTTCTTCTTCTGTAAAACCGTAATATTTTGCAAAAGGACCTGGATTTACCATAGTAAATTCGGTGAAGTTGTTTAAAGCCGACTGAGTATCATATCGTGCTAATGGCAGGATGCCTGTCATATAAACAAGCGAAACGGTTTGAGAATTATTTGTTTCTTTAAACAGTTTTCTTAAGAGGTCAATGTAGCTTTCTATAAGAATTTGGTCATCTTTATATTTGTTTAAAGGAAAGTCCCATTCATCAACAATAAATATGAATTTTTTATTTAGAATCTCCAAAGCTTCAGGCAAATAAAAGTTACCTTTAAGTTGTTCTAATTCATTAGGATAGAGTTTTATCAGCTCACTTGTAACTTTTCTATTTAGGCATTCAATATAGCTTTCGTTCGAACCTGGTACAGGTTCGAATGATTGCATATCAAGATAAATTACATCATATTTATTAAGGAAGTTTTCAAAGTCAGGAGCTTTTGAAATTTCTAAATTAGAAAACAGATCTTTAGAATCGCATCCTTTTGAATAATAGGCATTTATTGTTTGTGCAGTAACAGATTTTCCAAATCTGCGAGCTCTCGTTACACAGATAAAACGATACTCAGAATTGATACTTTTGTTTAAAACAGATATTAGGCCTGTTTTATCAACATAATTTGACTTCAAAACTTTTTTAAAAGCATCATTATCTTTGTTTACAAACATAAATTTATCTATAATTGATTGATTCAAAAATACTACCTCATTATTGTTCAAAGCATAAAAAAAAACAATGATGAGAGTTTAATCTATGAATTTTTAACATAAGAAAAATTACTGGCATAAAATGACAGTAATTGAAGATAAAAGTGAATTAATTTTTAGTAAACGACAGTTTACTATGCTGTTTTAGAATATACCAACATAGAACGCACATCACTAAAGTTAATACACCTACAAATGAGAAGATCATTTCAAGGCCAAATCTGTCTGCTAATAGACCTAAAAGAGCAGGACCTATCAGAACTCCTGAGTAACCTATAGTGCCAACTGTTGAGATGGCCGCAGATTTATTCTTGCCACAGTTTTTTGCAACAGTTGAGATAATAACAGGAACCACATTGCCTAAGGCAAGACCTGCAATTGCAAATGAGGTAATTACAACCACAGCTTCATGATGAAAGGCGATAAACTGAAAAGTTATAAAAGCGATGATGCTTCCTGTACATAGAAGTTTAGTCCCGCCAATTTTAGAGACTAACCTGTCACCTAATAATCTCATAATGGCCACAGCTAACTGGAAGATTGCATAACCAATAGCAGCAATCTCTAAACTTACATTGCATTTAACATTAAGATACACACCACTCCAGTCATAGACCATGCCTTCACATAAGAACATCAATAAGCAGGCAATGCCCGCCATTACAATATGGAACTTTGTAAAGTTCTCTTGAAAACAGACAACAGTGTTATCTGTTGAAATGGTACTCTTAGATTTGTCATCCGATCTCTGCCCATGCGTGTTTATAAGATATTTATGGCAGAAGAGAATAAGTAAGAGGCAAGGGACAGTTATTAAAATTGAAACTCTAAAAGGAGAAAGATTAAAAGGCAAAAGTACTGGATAAATAATTGCTGAAAAGATGCAACCTATTGTTGAATAAGCCTGAAATCCTGAGAGTAGATGTTGCTTTGTCAGATCTTCAAAGAAAGTACCATAGATGTTGTTAGCAACCTCTAAAATTCCTATTAAAAATCCCCATAAAGTTACTGCCACAATAGCAGGAACGTAGGCAATAGATGGGCTACTTATTGCCAGTACTGTTAAAAACAGTAGAAATAAAGCCAAGACAATTACATTTTTAACGCCAAATCTTTTGCAAATAATCCCTGCTAAGGGCATACCAATTACAGCTCCGATACCAAAGGATAGTAAAAGCTGTGCATAATAAATTTCATCTAAGGCTAAGCGGTCTTTGACGTAAGGCATGATGGCAGCCCATGGAGCCATACCTATACCTGTGAGCATAAAAGACAATTTTCCGGCTCTTTTGGAGTTTTCGTACATTGTAACTACTCGAGTATTGTTTTTGTTCAGCCTAATATACCATGCTCCCATAAAGATTGATCTTTTCAAATGAGTTTATGGGGATCCTTGTAAGGTTTTACCAAATTATAATTATTGTTTTAAGTTCACTTTCATACATAAGCATGAATCATGTGTTCGAAAAATAAATCCAAGTTGCATATAATAAGAGTAGATAATATAAGGTTCACATATGCATACACCAAAAATAACCGCTACTTTTGGAGATAAACGTTTAGGTCGTAAACGTCTATTAAAGGCTCTATCCATCACATCTGCAATCTTGTTTTGCTCTGTAACACTCACAGGATGTTTTAAAACAGAGACAGAGAAGGCTGAAGCTAAATGTTTGTCAGGTGATGCTGTTTCTTGTGTAAATGCAGCTAAAGCTTATGCTTCTGGTAAAGACAGTAAGGGGAACAGTGTTGAGAAAATCTCTGATAAGTCAAAGCAGTTATTCTTAAAAGCATGCACTCTTGGAGATGGAGAGATCTGCTCGTCAATCGCCTCAGAATTTGTAATTCCAAATACCGCTCAAACTGACTTTGTAGCAGCTGAAGAATTCTATAAAAAGGCATGTAACTTCGGTTACTATCCGGCCTGTGGCAATTTAGGTTTAATTGAGATTAAGTCACCTGATTTAAGACACAGTTATGCTTTAGCAAAAGATGCGTTTGATAAAGGCTGTAAAGGTCAGGACGGTAAGTCCTGCACTTATCTTGGTGTAATGTATGAAAAAGGTGACATTGTAAAGCAGAGTATTAAAAAAGCTCTAGAGCTTTACACTAAAGGTTGTAACTTAAAGTACGGGCAGGGCTGTACGAATATCGGTACTGTTTATTATGCCGGTATTGGCGTGGATGTTTCCTATCTAAAGGCAGCAGAGCATTTTAGAAAAGCCTGTCTTTTAGATAATGGTCAGGGCTGTACCAGTTTAGGTAACATGTATGCTAATGGTAATGGTGTGCCTCGTGACATCAAGTTCGGCCATGACATGTTTGAAAAGTCCTGTGCCTTAAATGATGCAAGAGGCTGTGCTAACTTAGGTGTGATGTACCAAAAAGGCATCAGCGTTAAAATGGATGGTAAAAAAGCTGTAAAGTTACTGACTAAAAGCTGTTCAATGAATGACCCTCAAGGCTGTCTGTATTTAGGATATGCCTATGAGCGAGGTTTTGGTGTTGAAAAAGATCTTAAGAAAGCTTTTAAGTCCTATGAATTAAGCTGTGCAGGGGATAACGGCAATGCCTGTTCAAGCTTAGGTATCTTGTACATAAATGGTGTAGTGGTAAAAGAAGACTTTAAAGCTGCCCATGATCTATTTGATAAGAGTTGTTCTTTAGGCTCAGTTGAAGGTTGTACCAACCTAGGTGCGGTATATCAAAACGGTGAAGGTGTTGAACGCGATTACACTAAAGCTTTTAAACTTTTTAACACAAGTTGTTCTTTCCATGACTCACTTGCCTGCGCTAACTTGGGAATTATGTATACCTTCGGTCAAGGCATAAGTCCAAATCTTAAGAAAGCTAGGGAGTACTTTGATATCTCTTGTAAGGGCAAAAATGCCTTAGGATGTAACCTTCTAGGCTACATCTACAAAGACAGAATGGGCGTAAAGCAGGATTTAAAATTAGCTCTAAAATATTTCAAATTAGCCTGTCAATTAGGTAACAACGATGGTTGTAAAAACCAAAATTTACTTGATAAAAAAAGTAATAATTAAGTAAACGGTTACATTGTTTCTTTATCTAAAATCTCTTCCGTAAAAAGTATGATCTATTAAACATCTGATGCTCAAAAAAAGCCTCAGATGATCTCCTGTCACAGGATTTTGCCAAACGTAATTTTCTTCAAAAATATATAATAAATCTAGCAAACTAGATTTGATTGTGCAAAATATTCCACAATTTTTATAAAAGTATTACACAATATTAACCTAATGTTTGAGCGCAAAGGTATATACAGTATTCACTATATAGCATGTTGTGTGATAACTGAAAAAAATGTCTAATTTTATAAAAATCAAAAAGATAAAATTTGAAGTTGAGCGGGTTTATCGTTACGGTTGTGCAATTTACGTAAGCGTTTGCAAATATAAAAAAATTCCAAATTTTTAAATCAAAAATTCTACAAATTATCAAAAAAAATAATAATAATGTTTTAAATTCAATGAATTAAACAAAAGTTTGATGTGTTTCCCATTTTTGTATATGAAAAAAAATATTTTCGTGATTTTTAAAAAATAAAGCTCTACTATAATTTATGTGCACGTGCACAAATGCAAATCAAACATGAGGTTTACTATGAAAATTAAGACAACTTTGACCACATTATGCTGCGCAGTTTTAGCATGTACAGCTTTCTCATCAGCAAATGCAGCTACTATCGGTGTATCAATGCCTACTCAGTCACTGCAGCGTTGGAACCAGGATGGTCACAACTTAGAAGCTCAGTTAGAAGCAGCAGGTCACAAGGTTGAACTTTTATACGCAGGCGATAACGATATTCCTACACAGGTAAGCCAGATCGAGAACATGATTTCTGGTGATGTTGATGTTTTAGTTGTAGCTCCTATTGATGGCGGTGCTTTAACCACAGCTTTACAGGGCGCTATTGATAAGGGAATTCCTGTTATTTCATATGACCGTCTGATCATGAATTCAAAGGCAATTTCTTACTATGCAACCTTTGATAACTACAAAGTAGGTCAGATTCAGGGTAACTACATCGTTGATGCATTAAAGTTAAAGGATGATGCAACAACTCCAAAGAATATCGAGTTATTTACAGGCTCTATCGATGATAACAATGTAAACTTCTTCTTCGGTGGCGCTATGGACATCCTAAAACCTTACTTAGATAGCGGTAAGTTAGTATGTAAGTCAGGTCAGACCAAGAAAGAGCAGGTTGCTACTCTAAACTGGTCAACTGAGGAAGCTCAGAAGCGTATGGAAAACTTAATTTCATCAGTAGGCTATGGTCCAGATGGTGTTAAGTTAGACGTTGTTCTATCTTCAAACGACTCTGTTGCAAACGGTGTAACCAATGCTTTAACAGCGTCAGGCTACAACGCTGACAATTTCCCTTTATTAACAGGTCAGGACTGCGATAAACCATCAGTTAAGAACATGAAGCGCGGTTTACAGACAATGTCAGTATTCAAGGATACCCGTGTTCTAGCTGACCAGGTTGTAAAGATGGTAAATGCTATCGTTGATAACAAGGAAGTTCCTGTTAACGATACCAAGACCTATAACAACGGTACAGGCGTAATTCCTTCATACCTGTGTTCTCCAATCGTTGTAACCAAAGATAACTTAAAGGAAGTTTTAATCGATTCAGGTTACTACACAGAAAAGGAAGTTAAATAATTAGAAATAAACTAATTTTTAAACCTTGATTCAGGCCGGTAATCCCGGCCTGTTTTGGAGAAGAGAACAAGTATGACCGAGCAAAAAGTATTGCTTAAGATGAAAAACATCACCAAGCGTTTTGGTAAGGTAACTGCCTTGAAAGACGTTAACTTGGAGGTGAAAGAGGGAGAGGTTCATGCACTTGTCGGTGAAAACGGTGCAGGTAAATCAACCCTTATGAACGTCTTAAGTGGCGTATATCCATACGGCACATATGAAGGCGATATCATCTTTGACGATGAAACATGCAAATTTACCCAAATTCATGACTCAGAAGACAAAGGTATTGTTATTATTCACCAGGAATTGGCATTAGTACCATATTTGTCAATTGCTGAAAATATGTTCTTAGGTAATGAAAGAACGGCAGCATTTTCAAACGGTGTTGTTGATTGGCCTAGAACTTACCAAAGAGCAAAAGAGTTGATGGATCTTGTGGGCCTTGATGAAGATCCTCATACCTTAATTAAAGATATCGGTGTTGGTAAGCAGCAACTAGTTGAAATCGCTAAAGCAATTTCCAAAAACTGCCGTCTGTTAATTCTTGATGAGCCAACAGCATCATTAAATGAATCTGATTCCCAAAAACTCTTGGAGCTGATCGATAAATTCAGATCTGAGGGCATGACATCAATCATCATTTCACACAAATTAAATGAGATTTCATACATCGCAAACTCAATTACAGTAGTTCGTGATGGTTCAACCATTGAAACCTTAGATAACAACGATCACAACGTATCAGAAGACAGAATTATTGCCGGAATGGTAGGTCGTGCTCTAACTGACCGTTTCCCTAAGAGAAAAACTGAGCATAAGGTCTCAGATGAGATCTTATTAGAGGTTAATAACTGGAACGTTTCACATCCATTAAATCCTGATCGTAAAGTAAACGACAATGTTTCTATCAAGATCCACCGTGGTGAGGTAGTTGGTTTTGCAGGACTTATGGGTGCAGGACGTACTGAGTTTGCAAAGAGCTTGTTTGGTCATTCATACGGCACCAAGATCCATGGTGAAGTAAAGATTAACGGCAAGGTAGTTCACCTCAACAATGTTCGTCAGGCTATCGAAGCAGGACTTGCTTACGTAACTGAAGACAGAAAAGGTGATGGTCTAGTACTTGAAAATCCTATTTCAACCAACATGACTTTAGCAAATCTTGAGGCTGTATCAGACCATATGGTTATTGATAAGGACTTAGAGCTTGCAAAGGCTAAAGAGTTAAAGCAGGACTTAAATGTTAAGTGCGCATCTGTATTACAGAACGTAGGTAACCTCTCTGGTGGTAACCAGCAGAAGGTGTTACTTGCTAAATGGATGTTCGCAGAACCTGATGTTCTAATCCTGGATGAGCCAACCCGCGGTATCGACGTTGGTGCTAAGTACGAAATTTACTGCCTTATCAACAAGCTCGTGGAAGCAGGTAAAGCAGTGCTGATGATTTCTTCAGAATTACCAGAAGTTTTAGGTATGTCTGACAGAATCTATGTGATGAATGAAGGCAAGATCGTAGGCGAGATGCCACGTTCTGAAGCATCACAGGAAAACATTATGTCTGCAATTTTACGCACTTCCGGTAAGAAAAAATCAGTGGAGCAATAAGTTATGTATATCTTAAACATGTTAAAGCGCAACACTCTGTTAATTGCGTTAATTTTAGTCATGATCCTGTTCGAGATTGCAATTCAGTCTACAGGTCATGGATCATTATTCTCACCTTCAAACTTTACTAACATTATTTACCAGAACAGTTATGTGATTATCCTAGCTGTTGGTATGCTGTTCTTAATCATAGGCTGCGGTAACATCGATTTGTCTGTTGGTTCTATCGTAGCTTTAGTAGGTGCAGTAGCAGGTGTACTCATGGTTAACAACGAGTACAACATTTATATGTCAATGGCTCTATGCTTACTGTTAGGTATCGTAATCGGTGCATGGCATGGTTTCTGGATCGCTTACATCCGCATCCCATCATTCATCGTAACATTAGCAGGTATGCTACTGTTCCGTGGTTTAGCTCTGATTGTGTTAGATGGTATTACCATTAACCCATTCCCAGCAGATTACTTAACCATGTTTACCTCATACTTCCCATCATTTGACTCAGGATACTTCCAGGAGCAGTTAGCTTCAGGTTTATCACGCGCTGAAGTAAGAGCTGGCATGAGTGCAATCGTATTCTCAAAGACCATGACTGTAACTGCAGTTATCGTAATTGCTTACTTAGTAGGTATCATCTACAGCCGTGTTTCAAAGATTAAGAAAGGTTATGAAGTTGAGCCTTTATATGCATTCTTATTCCAGCACGTATTAGCTCTTGCAGCAATCATCGCTTCATGTGTTCTATTAGGTGAGAACAAAGGTATTCCAGTTATCTTAATCCTAATTGCTGTTGTAGTTATCGTATACGCTTTCATCGCTAACAAGACTGTTGTAGGTCGTAGAATTTACGCTCTAGGTGGTAACGAGAAGGCTGCTAAGTTATCAGGTGTTAACACAAGCCGCTTATTATTCCTGTCATATGTAAACATGGGCTTATTAGCAGCAGTTGCAGCTTTAGTTTGCGTAGCACGTTTCAACTCAGCTTCTCCAATGGCTGGTACCGGTTATGAGTTAGACGCAATCGGTGCTTGCTTCATCGGTGGTGCTTCAGCTTACGGTGGTGTTGGTACTGTAGGTGGTGCTGTTATTGGTGCTATCTTCATGGGTGTTCTAAACAACGGTATGTCAATCTTAGGTATTGACGCAAACTGGCAGAAGGCTGTTAAAGGTTTAGTTCTGTTAGCTGCTGTTGTAACCGACGTTATGTCAAAGAAGAGAGTAACTAACTAATAGTTAAAAAAAAGCAGGGGCGAGAGCCCCTGTTTTTATATCAAGGATATATACGTATGTACGAGTAATAAATTCAAATGAATGAAAGCTCGTAATTTAGATAAAAACAAAATTTGGGGAATATCATGCGTTATTTATTAGGTGTTGATTTAGGTACTTCAGGAACAAAAACAGTTTTATTTGATGAGACTGGTAAAGTAATCGCGTCAAAGACTGTTGAATATCCTTTATTACAACCAAAGAACGGTTGGGCAGAGCAGGATCCAAAGTTCTGGTACGATGCAACTATTGAGTCTGTAAAAGCAGTTCTTTTACAGAGCAAGGTAAACAGTGACGATGTAGTTGCATTGTCAATTGCAGGTCAGATGCACGGCTTAGTAATGCTTGATAAGGAAGGCAATGTCCTGCGCAACGCTATTTTATGGTGTGACTCAAGAACCCAAAAACAATGTGATGAAATCACTTCATTAGTAGGTAAACAGCGCTTAATTGAGATTAATGCAAATCCAGCTTTAACCGGTTTTACTGCTCCAAAGATTTTATGGGTTCGTGAAAACGAGCCTGAGTTGTACAAAAAGTGTACAACCATCCTGTTGCCAAAAGACTACGTACGTTACATGTTAACCGGCGTTAAGGCAATGGAAATTTCAGATGCATCTGGTACTAACTTATTAGATATCACCAATCGAGTTTGGTCAGATGAGATCTTAGAAAAATTAAATATTGATAAGAAGTTAATGCCTCCAATTATCGAGTCAAGCGCTGTAGCAGGTCATATCACTAAAGAAATTGCAGAACTTACAGGATTAAAGGAAGGCACAATCGTAGCTGGTGGTGCTGGTGACAACGCTGCAGCTGCTTTAGGTACAGGTGTATGTAAAGAGGGTGATGCTTTTGTAACACTAGGTACATCAGGTGTTATTTTTGCTCATACCAACAAGCCTTCAATCGATCCTCTAGGTCGTGTTCATACTTTCTGTGCTGCTGTAAAGAATTCATGGACAGCAATGTCATGCACACTGGCAGCAGGTCTATCATTACGCTGGATGCGTGATGAACTATATACTCTTGAAAAAGACATCGAAGCTAAGAAAGGCAATGATGTTTACAATTTAATGACTGCAAATGCTGACACTGTTCCTGTAGGTTCAGATGGTCTTATTTATCTGCCATATTTAATGGGCGAAAGATCTCCTGTATTAGATCCTAATGCTAGAGGTGTGTTCTTTGGTTTAACCGCCCGTCATACTAAATCTCATATGACAAGAGCTGTTCTAGAAGGCATTACACTTTCACAAAGACATAATCTTGAAGTGTTACATGCGATGGATATTGATCCTAAGACCTTAACCGCTTGCGGCGGTGGTGCTCAGTCTCCATTCTGGCGTCAGTTATTAGCTGACGTTCTAAAGTGCAGCATTGTAACTACGACTTCTAAGGAAGGTCCTGCTCTAGGTGCAGCAATTCTAGCAGGTGTAGCTGCCGGCATTTTCTCATCAGTAGAAGAAGGTTGTGAGAAATTAGTAAAGAGATCTGACAAGCGTTCTGATCCTAACAGTGATGCTGCTTCTAAGTATGATGAGATTTACAAGCTCTACTCATTCTTATACCCAACAATGCGTCCTGCTTTTGCAAAATTAGATACCTTAAGACAGAAGTTAGATGGAGATAAGGTTGCAAAGTACAAGGATGTAACTGATATTGAGTTTGAGCGCTATGGTAAGGTAATTTCTGATATACCAACAGATAAGATTTTATCTTTATTAGAGAAAACTCCATTAACAGATGGTACGGATTACAAGCCATCAGTTGAAGTTCTAGAAGAGCCTTCATTAGTTAAAATTTTACAGGATCAGGTCTTTGGTGGCTTAAAGATTCAGGTAGGTTACTGCAATGGTCATAACAAAGCACTAAATGCTTTAGAGTACCACCGCAATGCTGAATTGAATGTTGCTGCTAATGATGCTGTGCTCATGGTAGCTCCAATGACTGCTGTACATGACGGTATTATTGATACCAATGATGTAGAGTTATTTAGAGTAAAGAAAGGTCAGGCCGTACTCTTCTATGAAACCACCTTACATTATGCTCCATGTGTAGCAGACGGTGAGGAGCATTTCAGAATGTGTGTAGTTCTGCCGAAGGATACCAACACTGATAGACCTGAAGGTGTAACTCATGATGGCGAATCCGGCTGTTTAACTCACAATAACAAGTGGTTATTTGCTCATAAAGATTCATCTGAGGGTAAGTCAGGAGTAACTACAGGACGCCTAATCGGTGAAAATATTGTATTAAATTAAACTCTAATACGTAATAAAAAATTATGGCGCCTTAAAAGGCGCCATATAACAAAGATGATTAGCAAAGGATTATCGCGATGACAGTAACAGTAAAGACTTTAGCAAAAGCAGCTGGTGTATCTCGCGGAACAGTAGACAGAGTTCTCCATAACCGCGGATCTGTTAAAAAAGAACTAGCTTTAAAAATAAAAACATTAGCTAAAGAATTAGGTTATGTACCAAACAGAGCAGGTCGTGCTCTGTCTGGAATCAGAGAGCACTACAAGATAGGCATTATGTTACCTAGTATTGGTAATGCCTTTTTTGACGGTGTAATCGAAGGTATTGAAAAAGCTTGCCTTGAATATGAAGAGTTAGGTGTTGAAGTAATCTTAGATAAAATCCAAGGTTATGATGAGGCAACTCACCTAAAATCAATTGATGAGCTAAAGAAAAAAGGTTGCTCTGCTTTGTGTCTGGCAACTATAGATACGCCTTCTGTTGCTGAAAAAATCAAAGAATGTGAATTACTCGGCATCAAGATCATTTTAGTAAATTCTGATGTCTCTAATTCAAACAGAATCTGTTATGTAGGTTCTGACTATATTAAAGCAGGTAAGACCTGTGCTGGTTTATTATCTTTAATTTCAAAATTTGAAAAATTAAAAATCCTAGTAGTTACAGGTTCTGCCTTCATGAAAGGTCACAGACAGAGAATTGAAGGTTTTGAAAATGAACTTCAAAATCTCAATGTAAATTTTGAGATCTGCGCTCAGATAGAATCAAATGATTCAGATATTAAAGCTCAGATTGAGACTACTAAATATCTTACAGCACACAAAGATATTAACTGCGTTTATGTAACAGGCGCAGGTGTGCAGGGTGTAGGGGCCGCTATTATTGCTACAGGTCGTGATGACATCGTTGGTATTGCTTTTGATGATATCTATACCACTGTAGAAATGGTAAGAGCTGGTATCTTTAAGTTTGTAATCTGTCAGCAACCTGACAGACAGGGATATCATGCTGTAAAGCGTGCTTATCAGATTTTATCAGGAACTGTAAACGAACAGGCTATGACAGACTTCTATACAGATACCATTATTAAGATTGCATCTAATATTGGTAAGTAGTTATAGTATTTAACCCAAATTTAACCACTGCATAAGATTTATATTTGATGCAAAATTCGCTCATTTTTAAGGCAACCTTTAGGTTGCTTCCTTTTTTAGGTTAAAGAGAAAATATTTTTCTACCAAACTTTCCTAGATGAATATTGAGTAAATTCTCAATTTTAGATAAATCTTGTGAAAAATATAAATAAAGCACAAAGATTTTCTCTTTAATATGTTAAAATTAGTCGGCTTTCAACTGAGTTTGTGATCGGTCTGAGAGTTTTTGTTTAATTATCACAAAGGAGCAAAATTTTATGTTAACAGTAGCTGACAAGGCAAAAATCGTAGCTGAGTTTGGTCGTAACCCACAGGACACTGGTTATCCAGAGGTTCAGATTGCATTATTATCTGCAAGAATCGCTGACCTTCAGCCTCACTTTGAGGCTCACAAGAAGGACCACCACAGCCGTCGTGGTTTATTACGTCTAGTTGCTCAGCGTCGTAAGTTGCTCGACTACTTAAAGGCTTCTGATCTTGCTCGTTACAGCGCAATCGTTGAGAAGTTAAAGCTCCGTCGCTAATATTAGCGTCTGGCTAGGGCGGCATAATTGCCGCCCAATTTATATAAGTCCCACGAAAAGAGGCAAATATAGTGGGAAGTTTCGGAGATAAGTTGATGAATTTAAAACCAATAGTACGCACCTTTAAATACGGTCGCCATACAGTTACATTAGAAACAGGTGCAATTGGTCGTCAGGCAGATTCAGCCGTAATGGCATCTATGGACGATACAACAGTTCTAGCAACAGTTGTATGCAACCGCAACGAAGAGGTTGAAGGTCGTGATTTCTTCCCTCTAACAGTAAACTATCAAGAACGTTCTTATGCTGCAGGCAAAATTCCTGTAAGTTTCTTCCGTCGTGAAGGCAGAGCAACTGAAGGTGAGACTCTGATTTCACGTCTTATTGACCGTCCATTACGTCCATTATTCCCAGATGGTTTCGTAAATGAGGTTCAGGTTGTTGTAACTGTAATGTCAGCAAATCCTGAGATCCCAACAGATATTATTTCTATCATTGCAGCATCAGCTGCATTAGCATCTTCAGGCTTACCATGGAATGGTCCTCTAGGTGCAGCTCGTGTAGGTTACATTGATGGTCAGTATGTATTAAACCCATTAACCTCAGAGTCAAAAGTTTCAGATCTTGATTTAGTTGTAGCAGGTTCTGAGAAAGCAGTAGTTATGGTTGAGTCAGAGGCTAACTGCTTACCTGAGTCCGTAATGTTAGGTGCTGTGATGTTCGGTCATGAGCAGCAGCAGACTGTAATCAAGGAAATTGAAGAGTTTGCAAAGCAGGTAAACCGTCCAGTATGGGATTGGGTAAAGCCAGCTGAGGATACAGCTTTAATCGAGGCTGTTAAGGCTGATGCTGAAGCTGCTGTAGGTGATGCTTTTAGAATCGTTGATAAGTTAGAACGTCAGAACAAGTTAGCTGAGATCCAGAAAGCTACTGCTGAGAAGATTAAAGCTTCTAAAGAAGAGTGGGCTGAAAAAGACAATGAGATTGCTAAGATCTTCTTTGAGTTAGAGCGTAACATCGTTCGTGAAAGAATCTTATCAGGTGAGAAGAGAATTGATGGTCGTACCTTACGTATGATCCGTCCTATCACCATCGCAACCGGTATTCTTCCACGTGTTCACGGTTCAGCTTTATTCACTCGTGGTGAGACTCAGTCAATCGGTACCTGTACTTTAGGTTCAGAGCGTGATGCTCAGACCTTTGAAGATATGTCTGGTGTTCGTTCAGACAGATTCATTCTTCACTATAACTTCCCTCCATACTGCGTAGGCGAGATTGGTTTAATTGGTTCTCCAAAGCGTCGTGAAATCGGTCACGGTCGTTTAGCTAAGAGAGCTTTAAAGGCAGTATTACCACCATTAGATAAGTTTCCATACACCATCCGTGTAGTTTCAGAAATTACTGAATCAAATGGTTCTTCATCAATGGCTTCAGTATGTTCAGGCTGCTTATCATTATTAGATGCTGGTGTTCCTATCAAGGCTCCTGTTGCTGGTATTGCAATGGGTCTTGTAAAAGAAGACGACAGAGTAGCAATCTTAACCGATATCATGGGTGATGAGGATCACTTAGGTGATATGGACTTTAAGGTAGCTGGTACTCGTGATGGTGTAACAGCACTGCAGATGGATATCAAGACTGACGGTATTACCCGTGAGATCATGCAGAATGCATTAACTGATGCACATGCTGCTCGTATCCACTTATTAAATGTAATGCAGAAGGCTATCCCAGAGCCTCGTCAGACCTTATCTCCTTATGCTCCACGTGTTGTAACCATTAAGGTTCCTGCTAACAAGGTTAAGGAAATCATCGGTAAGGGTGGTTTCAACGTTCGTTCAATTCAGGCTGACACCAACTCTCAGATCGACATCGAAGATGATGGTACCGTAAAGATTTCTGCAACTTCACAATTATCAGCAGAATCAGCTATCAAGCGCATCAACGATCTGTTAGTTGAGGTTGAAGTAGGTAAGGATTACGACGGTAAAGTTGTACGCATCACTGATTTTGGTGCATTCGTAAATATCTTACCTGGTCGTGACGGTTTAGTTCACATTTCTCAGATCACTGAAGAGCGTGTTGAGAATGTAAATGATTACTTACGCGTTGGCGATGATGTTCGTGTACGTGTGCTTGATATTGACAATACCGGTCGTATCCGTTTGTCAATCAAGGCTATCACCGATGAGCAGAACAAGGCTAACGCAGCTGTTGAGGCTCCAACTGAAGTAACTGAACAGGAAACTGTACAGGTTGAAGATCAGGTAGTAGAGCAGCAAGCCGAAATGCCAAATCCTTACGAGAATAGCCCTCGTGAAGATCAGCAGTAATTTTAAATAATTAGAATAAAGGCCCTTCGACTCTCGTCATGGGCCTTTTTTAACGTAAAGATGTCACAATCAAATTCGAACCCAAATACAGACTCAAATTCTCGCGAACTATTTTCATCTCGCTTAGGTTTTATTTTAATAGCCGCTGGCTGTTCTATTGGTCTTGGTAATGTTTGGAGATTTCCTTACATTGCAGGTCAGTACGGCGGTGCTCTGTTCGTTTTAATCTATATTGCATTCTTAATTCTTTTAGGCATTCCCTTAGTGACCATTGAGTTATCTGTTGGTCGAGCCTCAAGACGCAGTATTGGTCTATCTTTTGAAACATTAACTCCAAATAAAAAATGGAAATACTGCAAGTATTTCATGATCTTTGGTAACTATGTGCTCATGGCTTTCTATACCATGGTTACAGGTTGGATGCTTTATTACACTATTGAGATGTTTACAGGTTTTTTAACTAGTGTACCCATGACACAAGAAGAGTCAGGAAACTTTTTCAACTCCATGCTTCAAGAGCCAGAACCACAGATCATGTTTACAGCAGCAGTTACCATTGCAGGCTTTGCTGTATGCGCCTTTGGTTTAAGAAAAGGAGTCGAAGGGTTTACTAAACCTTTAATGGTGCTGTTATTCCTGTTATTGCTGTTTTTAGCTACTAGATCATTCTTCTTACCAGGCTTTAAAGAGGGTATCCAATATTACCTGTATCCAGATTTTTCAAAGATCACTAAAGATAATTTCTATGAAATTCTCTCTGCAGCTTGCGGACAGGCTTTCTTTACACTAGGTGTAGGTATTGGCTCTTTGCAAATCTTCGGCTCATATATGAGTTCTAAAAAATCAATTGCCTATGAAGCTTCAGTAATTGCAATTTTAGACACCTTGGTAGCTTTTCTAGCAGGTATTGTGATTTTTCCTGCTTGTTTTAGCTATGCTGTAGAGCCAGGTCAGGGCCCAGGACTTATCTTTGTAACATTAGTTTCTGTATTCTCACATATGGAATATGGACAGTTCTGGGGAGGAGTATTCTTCCTGTTCATGTTCTTTGCTGCTCTATCAACTCTGATTGCAGTATTTGAAAATGTCATCGGTATTACATTAGATATCTTTAGAATCAGCAGAATCAAAGCTGTGATCTGCAATTGTATTTTGATCTTTGCGATGTCTCTTCCTGTGATCTTAGGTTTTAATGTCTTAAGTTTTATTCATCCTATGGGGCATGGATCAGTAATTCTTGATCTGTATGACTTTATTCTTTCTCAAAATATTATAGAGTTAGGTTCGGTTGTATATGTACTGTATGCTTCTTGGCACTATGGATGGGGCTTTGATAACTACTTAAAAGAGGCTAATTCAGGTCAGGGACTTAAAGTAAGCAGTAAGTTGCAATTTTATTTTAAGTATGTATTGCCAATAATTGTATTAGTACTGTTTGTTCAAGGCTATATCTCAGTTTTTAATCGCTAGTAATAAAAGAAGTAAAAATTAACTAAGGTTACCTTTATGGAAAGAAAACCACGTGAAATATTTAAAACAAGACTAGGCTTCCTGCTTATTGCAGCAGGTTGCGCGGTAGGTATTGGTAATGTATGGCGCTTCCCATTTATTGTAGGTCAGTATGGTGGCGCATATTTCGTTTTATTATATTTATTCTTTTTAGTCACTTTAGGTATTCCTTTATTAACAGTAGAGCTTGCAATTGGTAGAGCATCAAGAAGCTCTATGGCTTACTGTTACGAAGAACTAGAGCAGGCAGGTTCTAGATGGCATATTAACAAATGGTGGCAGTTCTCTGGTAACTACTTCTTGATGGCATTCTATGTCGTAGTAGCAGGCTGGATGCTTTACTATTTCTTATCATTTGCCTTTGGTGAGATCCCAACTAACATCACTCGTGATGAAGCTGCTCAGACTTTTGGTAATCTTTTAGCGTCACCTGTAGTGATGTTTGCCTGTGTTCTGGCTACTGTAGTATTCTCTTTCGCTATCGTAGCTTTGGGAGTGATTAAGGGAGTTGAAAGATACACCAAGCCTTTAATGGTAGTGCTGATCCTTTTATTAGCATTCATGGCTTGTAGATCTTTTAACTTAGATGGATTTGCTGAGGGTATGAAATTTTACCTGGAGCCTGATTTTTCAAAACTTGAAAATAACTTAGGTCAGGCTATCTGGGCTGCTATGGGACAGGCTTTCTTTACTTTATCAGTAGGCTTTGGTGCGATTGCTATCTTTGGTAGCTATATGTCAGATCGTCATAAGATCCTAAATGAGGCTATCTTTATTGCTTCATTTGATACCATCATTGCGCTTTTAGCAGGTGTTGTAATCTTCCCTGCATGCTTTACCTATGGTATCAACCCTGATGCTGGTCCTAATTTACTGTTCTTAACAATGACAGTTGTGTTCTCAAATATGTCTTTTGGCTCCTTATGGGGAACATTGTTCTTCCTGTTCATGTTAATTGCAGCTGTATCAACAATGATTGCTGTTTTTGAAAGCTCTATCGCTGGCACCATCGAACTCTTTAAGATCTCAAGATTCAAAGCAGTTATCATTAACTTCTTTGTCATTATCTTAATGTGTTTACTGCCAATGTTTGGCTTTAACATCTTATCTGATGTTCATATCTTGAATGCAAATTCAGGTATCTTAGACTTCTTTGATTTCTTGGTATCAAACAACATCATGCCAATAGGTTCAATTGTCTTTGTACTGTTTGTCTGTGCAAAGTCTGGTATGACCTGGAAGAGATATATTGATGAGTGTAACGTAGGTAAGGGCTTTAATATGTCAGAGAAGTTATTCTTCTACTACCGTTATATTCTGACATCGATTGTGGTTGTAGTTTTGGCAATAGGCTACTACAAAATCTTTATCGGTTAATTAAATATGGGTGAGTGTATATAGCTTTCTATAAATACTCACCTAAAATATAAAACTCAAATAATAAGGTAAGTTAATAAGGATTTTTTATGGATTCAAGCAGAGAGCAGTTTAAAACTAGATTGGGCTTTATTCTGATTGCAGCAGGTTGTGCTGTAGGCATTGGTAACGTCTGGCGTTTCCCATATATTGTAGGACAGTACGGTGGTGCTTTCTTTGTACTAATATACCTATTCTTTTTGATTGCGATGGGTATTCCTCTTTTAACAGTTGAATTAGCCATTGGTCGTGCTTCTAGAAGTTCTATTGCTTATTGCTATGAGAACTTAGAGGAGAGAGGTGCACAGTGGCATCACAACAAATGGTGGCAGTTAGCAGGTAACTACATCCTGATGTCATTTTACGGCGTGATTACAGGCTGGATGCTTTACTATTTCTTTGAGTTTGCTTCAGGCTCTGTAGCTCCACATCTTGAAAAAGATGTTGCTGTAGCTAACTTTGGCAGCATTCTGCAGGATCCTGCAACTCTATTCTCATGCATGGCTGCAGTTGTAGCATTTTCCTTCTTGATTGTAGCTTTAGGTGTCGTCAAAGGCATTGAGCGTTTTACCAAACCTTTAATGTTACTGCTGTTAGGTCTTTTAATCTTTATGGCTTTACGTTCTGTAACCTTAGACGGTTTCATGGACGGCGTGTCATTCTATTTAAAACCTGACTTTTCAAAGTTACAGGATAACTTTGGTGAAGCTGTCTGGGCTGCTATGGGACAGGCTTTCTTTACCTTATCAACCGGTATGGGCGGTATTGCTATCTTTGGTAGCTACATGTCAACAAAGCACCGTTTATTAAACGAGGCTCTGTTTATTGCTGGTTTAGATACAGCTGTAGCACTCCTTTCAGGCTTTGTAATCTTCCCAGCATGTTTTACCTACGGCATTAACCCTGATGCAGGTCCAAACTTACTGTTTGTTACCATGACCATGGTTTTTTCAAACATGAGCTTTGGCGCTTTCTGGGGAGCTTTATTCTTCCTGTTCATGTTAATTGCTGCTGTTTCTACTTTAATTGCTGTGTTTGAAAACATCATCGCAGCAAATCTTGAGCTATTTAAGATTGACAGAAAGAAGGCTGTGCTGATTAACTTTATCGTGATCTTAGGTTTATCAGTATTACCTGTTTTAGGTTTCAATGTTCTCTCAGATGTTCACATCATCGGTTCAAATACTGGTATTACTGATTTCTGTGATTTCTTAATTTCAAATAACATTCTTCCAATAGGTTCATTAGTATTCGTGCTGTTTGTAACCTCAAAGAGCGGTATGAAATGGGATCGCTATATCCAAGAAACTAACGTAGGTGAAGGTTTTAAACTGACACCTAAGTTATTCTTCTATTACAGATACATTTTGACCACTGTAATTGCAGTACTGCTCATTATTGGTTATTACACAGTATTTAATCGAGCATAATACTTACAACAAGGTGCCATTGGACGTATAATCTCAGTGTATAAATAAAACACTGAACCAATGGCACCTTGTAGAAATGAAAACCAATAAGCTAATCAAAGGGATTATCTTTACTTTCTCTTTATTACTTCCACTCTCTTTTAATACTCAAGCACAAGCAAATAGCTCTAAAGGTCAGATTAGAACTTTAACCATCGAGCAGGCTGAAGCATTAAAGCACCATAAATCTTCTGCAAAAAGAAGCTCTGCAAAAAAGAGTACAGCTCAAAAGAAATCTTCAAAGTCACGTAAAGCTACTGCGTCTAACAAAAAGACAGCACATAGCAGTACTAAAAAGAGCAGAAAAAAGAATACTAAAACACAAGCTAAAACTCGTGTAAGAACTACTACTCCTCAGGAAAGAGCTATACAGTCAGAATATGTAACTGCTCCATTTGGTTTCTCGGATGAGAATCCACTAATTGCAACCACACCTACTTTGATTGCTCAAAGAAAGTATTTTGCTGATGCTGAGAGAGCTATTAAAAGTGGGGATACCGATACAGCTTTATCAATTCAGAACAACTACTTAAGAAACTATCCATTATCCTTGTGGATTGATTACTGGTATTTAGCTAACAATATGGATGTATCTAAATACCCCCAGGTTAAACAGTTTATTAACTCAAAAGTTCATCAGGAATTAGGTCTGTTGCTAAAGAGAAAATACATTGAGTATTTATCATCTGTTGGTCAATACAAGTTAGTTTCAGATTTAATCGGTAAAAAGCCATTTCAGGATGACAGTGAGATGGCAAAGTCTCAACAGGCCCTTCAATGCCGCTTCTATGAAGCTCGCTGGCAACAGGGGATTGCTGATGTTACAGCAGCAACCTTTGCTTCAAAAATGTATTTACAGCTGTCTCCATATCCTTCAAGCTGTGCAGGTTTAATCTACCTTTGGGGACAGAATGGATATCTTGATGATAAGGTGCAACTAGAAAAGTTTGAAAGGGCATATATCACTAAAAACTACACTGAAACTACAAGATCATTAGCTCATGGTCTTGAACAAACTCAATTTGCATCTCGTGTAGCTCAAGAAATGTCACTTTATGACAATCCAGCAGCAGTGCTTTCACTAGATTATGTTGAAGGTGATGAGAACACTCAAAGAACTGCTGTGCTTGCTTTTAAGAGATTTGCAAATCTTGATCCAAAGAGTGCAACTCCAGCTTTTGAAGCTTTTGCTGAGAAATTTAAGATCAGCGATACTGAAAGATTAGAGATCTTCCAGATCATTGCAAAAGGCTTTTTATCAAGACAGTCTACAGAGGAAGAAGTTCTATGGGTAGATAGAAATCTTCCTGCAGTGGTTTGGTCAGAAGAAATTAAGATTATGCGTATGCGTAAAGCCATCTGGTTTGCTCAATGGCAGATTGTTTATGACTTATATGATCATTTAACAGAGCTTGATAAAAATGCAGTTAACTGGCGTTATTGGAAAGCAAGAGCTGCCCGTGAGATAGGACGCACTCAAGAGAGTAAGTCACTCATGGCAAAGGTTGCTAAAGACAGAAGTTTCTTTGGTTTTTTAGCCGCTCAAGAATTATCTTTAAAAATGCCATTTAACCATGAGCATTTATCAAAATCAGCTCAATGGCCACAGACTGTAGCTAAAAATAAAGCTGCAGTGCGTTTCTTTGAATTTAGAGCTTTAAAGGATAGTAATGCAGCTATTGAATGGCGTGAAATTGCTAAGACTGGTACTAATGATGAAGCGATGTTAATGGCAGAGTGGGCTTTATCTACAGGAAACATCAGTTATGCAATTTCAAGTGTAGTAGCTGGTCAAAGATGGAGTGCTCTAGACTACAGATTCCCTAAGCCATTTTTGACCCTGTATCAGAAATACTCATCCTACTCTAATGTACCAATTTCATTCTTATATGGTATTTCTCGTCAGGAGAGTATGTTAAATCCTGATATTAAATCACCAGTAGGTGCTGTAGGTTTAATGCAGTTGATGCCTGGTACTGCTAAGATGGTATCCAGAAAGAATAACTGGTCATATTCAGGAACTGGTGATTTAGTAGTCCCTGAGAACAACATCAGATTAGGCTCAGCATATCTTAGAGACATGCTAGACAGATTTGATAACAACAGAATTTTAGCAGCTGCTGCCTATAACGCAGGTCCTGGCAGGATCAACATCTGGAAATCAAAAGATGGTAAGGGTAGAGATGCTGCGATGTATGTTGAGAATATCCCTTTTAAGGAAACAAGGCAGTATGTTCAAAATGTTCTTCTGTATGACACAATTTACAAAAAGCTGTTAACAGGTCAGGAAGACAGATTATTGAACTCAAATGAATTGGGATATAGATACTAATTTTTTGAAAAACCGTAGGTTCTTGTAGACACTACTCTTTACAAAGTATCAAAATTTGCTATTATATTCACCGTTGCCCAGGTGGTGAAATTGGTAGACACGCTACTTTGAGGGGGTAGTTCTGCAAGGAGTACGAGTTCAAGTCTCGTCCTGGGCACCAAATCCACATCTTTTAACCTATCCTAACCTATCCCAAAATCATTTTAAACTGGCTTTCTAATGCACCTTTGCATATAATTAACCTATCCTAAGTTATCCCAACTTAACCATATCATAATGCCTTCGTCACTCCTTCGTCACTCCCAAATTTTGATATTTTTGCGAGTGACGGAGTGACGAAAGAGTGACGAATTAAAGGTTAATTTTATGAATTTTGTACAATTCAATGCCCTTGTAAAAAAGGCTAAAGCTACAGGTAAAATGGTCAATCATACAGTAGAGCAAAATCTTTTTATCAGAGTGTCTCCTGCTACCGGTATTGGCACTTGGTATGCAAAAGCTAAACAGAACAATAAAAATCTAAGCATAAGATTAGGTTCTTTTCCTGATGTTTCTGCAACTATGGCAAAACAGCTCAAAAATGAATGGCTGAAAAGCATTTCTGTTGTACCAGATATGACTATGAACGCTTCTTATACAGTTAGAGAAGCTTTTAATGATTGGTATGCTAAAAAGAAACTTACAGCTCGTTCATTTGAATATATGAGACTTCGTATTGAGCGTCATATCATTCCTATCTTTGGTAACATTCAGCTTAAAGACCTGACAGCTTATGCCCTCATCACAGCGTGGAGACCACTTGAAGAAAAAGGGCAGATTGAAACCTTAAGAAAACTCTGTGACTACGTCAAAGATATGTCTGTCTTTGTACAGAATACCGGTCGCATTGAAAATATGCACGACTTAACTCATATCAAAACTAATTACCCAAGAAAACCATCTGAGCACTTAGCTGCAGTCACTCCTCAACAATTACCGGATCTATTTTATGCTCTTGAATGCAAACCTAGAGTGTATGGTGTTGTATGGAATGCGATGATGGTGCAGTTCTATACATTATCTCGCCCTGGTGAGATTGCTGAAATGAAATGGGATTGGATAGATTTTGACAATGATGTCATTCGCTTTCCCGCTGAAATTATGAAGACAGGAAGAGTTCACGAAGTTCCAATGTCAAAGCAGTTAAAGATCTTGCTAATGGGGATGCCACGTGTTTATGAGTATGTATTTACAAGCGATCATTTTAAACGCAAGGGTGAACCTATCAATCGTGAATCTGTACGTCTGATGTTCTCTAAAGCTGGCTTAGGTGGCATTCAGACAGCTCACGGCATACGCTCTATCGGTGCCACATGGTTAGCTGAGCAGGGTATTAGAGAAGATGTAGCAGAGTTGTGCCTGGCACATTCCTCAGACAATCAGGTAAGAAAAGCATATCAGCGCAGTGAGTTCTTGGATAAGAGAAGACCTGTAATGCAGCAGTGGTGTGATTATGTTGATGAGTGCAGAGCAAAGGCTCATGAGAAGATCAGAAAGGAATTGAAACAATAAAAAAGCCCCTCAAGTGAGGGGCAAAGTTTTTTTAGTTTTAATAAATTAAAAGGTGCTTTGCATCAGATAAATAAGCCGTTTGTATAATATATTGTTAAAATCATCTATTAAAATAGATGAAACATCTTTTTTAATAGATGAACATCTAATTTTATAGATGATGACTTTTAAGGCAGTATCTCTACTGCCTAATTACTAACCAAGAACTTTCTTTAGTATGTAAGCTGAAACCTTAAGCCCCTCAGCTTGTGCCCTTGATTTAATAAGTTCATTCTCCTCATCAGTACACAAGATCACAATACGGTTGCTCTTTTTAAGTTCTTCGTCTTTTCTATACCCCTCCTTACGACCAGCTCCTTCACGTTTTCCTCCTCTCATATTAGTTTACCCACCAATCAATAAATCTAATAATATTGGATATAAAGCTGACAATGCAAACAGCCCAAAGTAAGTAATAAGTAATTTTTTCTTCTTTAGTCATCATATTTTTGCTATCCTATACACAAGCCCCAAGGCTGTAACCTTGAGGCTTTTACTTAGTTATTTAAAAATCTTAATAGTTCGTTGATAAAATCGAGGATTGCAGTCACAAGAAGAATCAACTCTATTAAGTGTTTTTTAATAAAACGTAGGAATTTACGTTTTTTCTTTTTCATATCTACCTCCTGATTCTTATTATACTATATTGATTAAATATTGCAATATATAATCAAAGAATTAGGAGGGAAATTGTTGTTATTTAATCTGATAGCACAATCTGGCTTTTTCGTTTTCGCTCACAGCTAACCTTAAATCGCCAAACATTAAATAGAACATATCTTTTTCCATCTGATTATGCATTTCTATCAGTTTCTTCGTTAGTTCAATTTCTTTTAAAAAACGAATAAAAATATAACCTAAATCTGTTCTCTCATCTGCCATTGCTGGGACTTCAACATCCTCGTTCAAAAACATTTCCATGTCGAATTTTGGAGGAATGGCAAAACGGTTTGTGTACTTCTGCCATTGCTGTTCCCATAAAAGCATATAGATGAAATCTATGTCATAACCTTCCTTTGCTGTTACATAAATCTGCGTTCCTGTGATCCAGTATGGTGGAGTGTACTTTCTAGGCTTTCCGATAGTTCCAGCTACACCTAAAGCAACACAAGGCTTATCGCAAATGCTTTTATCTGTGTAACCAGGTATGTTTCCAATGTTGTAAATAGGCACTGTACCTTTCTCTACAAGTTTATAGTTTTTACCCTTGTGAAACTCCATCACTTCCGTTACGTTTACTTTTAGCAGCATTAATTACCTCTTCAAGCTTTGCGATAAACTCATCATACTTACTTACTGTAGGAGCTACTTTAGTGTGAAGCATCCATTCAATATCCAAGATGTTTTTTAGTGATTCAATGGCAGTTTCTCTGAATGCAATGAAGTTTTTTATAACATCAGGAGCCTCTTCTTTTATCTCATTAAAAACATAACGATGAATTGATAAATCAAAGTCATTCTTTTCAATTTCAGACAAGGGAACAACTCGGCCCTTGCCGATAGTTGTATCCTCGAAGACAACATCTGTAGTAGTTTTATTTTTAGAGAAAACTACAGCTACAGTTGCGATCGCTGTATCATCAAAAGCTTTTGGAGCAAAGGCTACAATCTTTTCAATCCAATTTTTTTGAATAAGCCACTTTCTGATTTTGCCTTCAGCATTACCACGAAAGAGAATGCCTGGAGGTAGCAAAATAACAGCTCTGCCTGTATCTGCAAGATAGTGAAGACAATGCAGGATAAAAGCATAATCTGCAGTTGCTTTTGGTGGTATTGCTGGCGCAACACCAAATCTTTCGTCTGTGTCTGAAGGTTCCCATTTAACAGAGTATGGGGGATTTGCAACTATAGCCATAAACTTATGATCTTTAAATGCAGGATCTTTCAGAGTATCCCCCTGAACAATCTCACAGTTAACAAGATGTCCGCGACAAAACTCGCACATCTGTTCATCAAGTTCTTGCCCATACTTTTTTACGCTATCATCAAAGACGGCCAGAAGGGAACCGCTGCCCACCGTTGGATCATAAACTTCTGTGACATTGTCTAAGTTCAGCAGCTCTTTTATTTTAAGAGCCAGTGCAGTTGAAGTATGAAAGATGCCTTGTTCCTGATGTTGTTTTCGAGCATCTTTTAATGACCATGAATCAACCATGTTTTTAAACCCTCCTATTTCAAACTAACACTTAAATTATCAAAGTTCCTTCCTGTGTCTTTTGAATCAGCCATCTTGTGTATTTCTGTAACTCGTTACTAAAAGCTTCTGTGGTATTGATACGAGGTGTTACCCAGCGCAGATTACTTGCAAGATTGTTTCTGGGATCATTATCAATATGATCAACAATTGTGTGTGTCTCTGGATCCGGATTCTCGCAAAATACGGAGGCTACTAACCTATGTACAAATACATGTTTTTGAGCCCCTCCTGAATACAGCATACATGCCAGGTAACCTCTTGATCTGTGATTTGAAAAATAGCATTTGCTTAAAGCTACAGGTTTCTTGGTTTTTGAGTTCCAAACCCTGCCATAATCGCTGACAAGATATTTTTCAAAGGGAGCGGCTAATGGCTTAAATGTTTCACCTTTCAACGCAAATTCATCAATATTCATATTTACACTCCACTACTGCCAAAGCCATTTGCACTGCGTTCTGTCTTAGCCCCAATAACTTCACCAGGCACTAACTTAACCTGTGGAAGGGGAAGGATCACTAATTGTGCCACTCTGTTGCCCTTAAATATCTTTGTTACATTAAAAGGCTCTAACACAACTCTGATTGAACCTGTGTAGCCTGCATCAACAACGCCAATCGGTGTACTAATACCTTTAACGTTGAATGATGAGCGTGGACATATAATACCTACATAACCTTCAGGTATCAGCACATGTACACCAGTATCAATGGTGTTAGCTTTGTTAGCCTCTAACATCTGATCTTCTTTACAGGCAAGATCAAAGCCTGCATCACTGTCATGTGCTCGCATTGGCTTGTATGCACCTTCATCTAACTCATAATTAATTAACATGTTGCAACCTCTCTCTTCTATTTTTTGCCCATTGATTGATGCGTTCTCTATTCTTTTCTCTGTACGCTCTCTGTTTATCAAGAAATTCCTGATGTCTTACAGGATCAGACATAATCTCTGCCATTCTCTGTTTTGCATATGCAGCTCTTTTGGCTTTAACTTCAGGATCATTTTTTCTACGTTCATAGCTCATTTTGCTGTGTCGTCTCATGGCTTCATTGGTACCTAGCAGCTTAGTCTTGGCACGAAGTAATCTAGCTCTTAAAAGAAAGATTTCTCTCTCTTCTCGAGTGCAATCACTTGTACAACCCAGTGATGACATTACAGATAAGTCGCCACGCTCTACACACTCCAGATTGTCAGGCTCAAAATTGCATTTATCACCATCCATAAAAATAATTGTCTTACCTTCAGCGCTCTGACCTGGGTGATGCTGTTCCCATACATAACGCTGATACTGCATCCATTTGTTAGGTTCTGCTACCTTGATCCTTAAATAGCCTTTCTTAATTTGAAAAGAACCAACAGGTCTGTATCTCCAGTGTTTTTCTCCACGTGGCACATCTGAATTGCTATAATACAAACCTAGCTGAATGCCGTTTTCATAGCAGTGAGTGCACAGAGCTACAATAGAAAACTCTCTGCCAAATCTTCTATTGATTTCTTCAGCAAGCTCTTGTCTTGAATTAAATCCGTGCTCTCGTAAAGGGCAGACAGACTTTACAAACTCCATGATTTCATCTGTCCACTTGCGATCTTTACGTGTCCATTTCTTACCTGTTGTACCCAATTTCAACTCCCAGTAAATTACCGTTTACTTTTACTTCATAGCCATTAGATAGAGCTGTCTTAACAGCTTCAAGCTGTACTCTCTTAGCTTCAATCTCAGTCTTGCGCATGTCATTTAATGAGGAAGCAATATTGTTGACAGCCTCAGCACGCTTAAACAGCATGTCTGCTTTTTGCGTATCAATCTCGCCATTATCATTGGTGTAGTTCTTGGTGTCCTGAATAATGGCAATCTCATTTAAGAGCGCATTCTTAATCTGACTGTATTCTTCATTCTGTTGAGTGTTCATAGTTTCTACCTGTAGTTGTTGTTTCTGTTGTTGTTTCTGTTGTTGTGGTGCTACTAGCTTCTGTTCGCTTAAAACTTGACCTTTAACGTCAAAAGGAAAAGAGCAGCCAAACTCAGCACAATAATTTTCGTAAATAGCTTTTGGCGGTGCTGGTGGAATGCCGAATTTACCTGTATCAATAAAAGACAGCAGCACCTTTTTAATTTGATTAGCGTCAAAATCGGGAAAAGCCATTCTCAATAAATCTTTGATACCAACCTTCTCACACCACTTACTGCCCTTTAAATCTAAGCCTTCTCTTATTCCTTCAGAGGATGAGATTTTTAAACCAAAGACGTTAAGCATGAGAAAATTCCTTGCGCTGCAAAGCGTTTTTTAAGTACTCTTCAACTTCTTTCTTGAAGTAACAAACACGTCCTGAGAAAGAGCTGTCTCTGTCTACAGGCTTTGGAAAGTCAGGGTGTTTCTTCAGATAGTTAGTGAAACCGTGTAATGAACTAAAGCCCAGTGTGGTCATTACATCCTTACGTGTTACAAGTGCTAGTTCTTCCATTATGTTCTCCTACAGCTCTGATCCTTCTTTAGGGTAAAGTAGGTTAGCTCCTTGAGCATATTGTGCTGCAACAGCAAATTGAATGAGTGCTCTGTTTGATTCAATCTCAAAGCTGATAAAATCAGTATTACGAGATTTCAAAGTTAAAAAGAGTTCTGAATTTGGTGAGTAAAGACTGATTAACTTACGTATCTTCTCAAAGCCATCTAATGAATAAATGCAGTTGGTAGCCATGATGTCTGAGCGCGAAAAGATACGGTCAAGATCTACTGGGTAGTCATCATAAGTATCACGACCTTTAATGTTGATTGAGTTAATAGTAAAGCCTGTGATGTTATCAGACACTTTACCTGTGTTTAAATCAATGTGTAGAGGTGCCTCATTGGCTCCACAGAACTTGAATGTTGATTTATTGATATAGTAAGAAAGAGCGTTCTGATCTACAGACTTAATATCTTCCTCATCCTTTGACTTAATAACCAATAGACTGTAGCTGTCTGTAGCAATAAGCTTTGAGTTTTTGCGGTCAACATAAACAGTCTTTAAAATTTCAGCATCTTTTTTATTGCTTGAAGTAAAAGCTAATATTGCTTTAATTTCTTGTGGTGTAATAATCATTTATGCACTCCTTGCTGAGTCGTTTTCTTCGTTAAATAAAAACTCTGTAACTTCGTCAAATTTGCTGCCAAAGTAGAAGTTTCTGGGAATAAATTCCAAACCTAGTGGGGTTTTTAATTCACTGGTTCTTTGCATAGCTTCTTCTACTGACAGTGGTACAAGTTTGTATGGATAGCTGCTTAACTCTCTCCATGATTTAGTTGCTTCCAGATATCCAATAGAAGTTTTCTTTTGGTTGAAAGCTAACCACTTCTTAATAGTTCTTTTCTTTCCTCCCACGATGCAGGTATAAACAGCGCAAAAAGACACATTGCCTGAAACGCTTTTATACTCGGTATAGTCAACTGAGATAACTGTAGCTATCTTTCTGCCAGGCTTTGGCTGATGTCCAAAAGTTCGCTCAATTAACACACCAGCTTTAAGCTCAAGCTCAAGATTTCTCTCAATCTTCTGACCGCAATGAGGGCACACTGTAGCCTGAACAGGAATATAAGCCTGACAGCCAGGACATGATCTAACAGGTGCCTGTTGTTTGCTCGATGCTTTCTTCTCAGTACGAGCGCGAATAAATGGGTTGTTAATAGGACCAAGACGCTCGATGTTTCTAGCAAAGTCGAGAACAAGGCAATCTGTTTTACCCTCTGCAGGGCGTAGACCACGACCAATCATCTGTACATAAAGACCAGGTGATTTGGTAGGACGCAGCATTGCAATCAAATCAACTTGAGGAACATCAAAACCTGTAGTTAATTGATCTGCAGATACAAGACATCTGATTTCACCTTTTCTGAAAGCTTCAATCTTTGTCTCATTCTCATCAGCTGAGAATGAGGAGTTAACAGCATAAGCGCTGACACTCATCTCTCTTAACAGCTGAGCGCATTTGTTGCAGTTTTCAATACCTGCGATAAACACAATCCATGCCCTACGACCTGAAGATCTCTTAACTACCTCGACTAAAGAATTTTTCAGCATGGCATCATCGCCACAAGCTTTTTGAAGCTCATCGAGTTTGTAATCGCCGGCTCTGGTACCAACACCTGTAAGATCAACATGAGGCTTAGTCTTCAATGTTGTTACTGGTGCTAAGTAACCTTCTTTAATTAGGCGTTCAAACTGTGAGTTAAGGTCATAAACAATGTCAGTGAAGACAGCGTTCTTTTGCTCTGTCAGATAACCGCCCTTCATACGATAAGGAGTTGCTGACAGACCTAAAACTCTCATCTGAGGTCTTAACTTCTTCAGAGCTGCAATCACCTGTCTGTACTGTGAGTTTTCATCTTCAGACAGCATGTGACACTCATCAATCACAATCAGATTGCGCATGCCAAAAGCATTAGCATCACGCTTTAACAGCGGTGCTACAGACTGCACGTTACCGAAGATGATTGAGTTCTCAGTATCTTTATGACCTAGAGTTGCACTGCAGATGCCAATATCAGCTTCAGGCCAGATAGAACTTAACTTGCCTGCGTTCTGTTTAACAAGCTCACCAACATGAGTAAGCATCAGAACTCTGATGTTGTCCCATGTCTTTACAGCATGCTGAATGATGTAAGCAATGATCACGCTCTTACCGGTGCCTGTAGGAAGTACAAGCACTGGATTACGACTTGCATCATGGTTAGTTTCTACAAACTGCCAAAATGCATCGCATGCTTCTTGCTGATACCATCTAGGTTTAAACATTCCAAATAGTCCCTTTGCGTTCTTTTTTCAAAAATTTGTTGAGCTTATCGCTTAAAAAATCATGAATTTCGTCTTTTGTTTTATCTCTTAACTTTTGAGTTACCCATTCTGTAGTTTCCTTTTCGTTGAAGGTTCTGAATGCGTACCCCAAACTCTTCCAAAATTCAGCTTTAGAGCGATAAGCCACCCCATAAATGCAGAATGGCTTATTCATCACTCACTCCTATGCGCCGTAGCCGTAACCTGATACTGGTTGCTGTGGAGCTTGTCCATACACCTGCTGAGGCTGTGATTGACCGTATGGCTGTTGAGTTTGCTGACCATAGCCTGCAGCTGCTGTCTTTGGCGCTGTCTCCTTTGGCTTTGCGTGGAATAGAGGGTAACCTTCAGGCATTAAGCGTTTCTGATTGGTCGCAATCCATGATGCTGGCTGATTGTTGATAAGCTCTACAGCAGTACGACCATCTACAGATAAAAGAGCTGCTAGGTTGATATATGGCTGACCTGAATCTGCCTCACCGGTTCTGCGTACAGCAACTTTAAGCTTCTTACCAACCAAGTCAGGGTATACAACCATTACAGTGCCATCCTTCTTCTGTTCCTGATGCTCGTTGATCACAAGGTTGCCTTGCTGGTCAATGCAGTTGCAAAGAATTGCTAAATGCTGCAAGTGGTATGCATAGTCACCACTTAGATCTAAAGAAATCCAAAGCTGAGCCTCACCTTCCTGAGTTGCTACTCTAAAACCAACGCGAGCACATGGCTGTTCAACGCCATTAATACGTTTGGTACCAGCTAAGGCTGTAACGATAATGCCATCATAGATGCCTGAGTTAGCGACAAAAGGTAAGCCTTTTAAAGTATCAAATACTTCGGTTGGGTTCTGGACCTGTAGATTTTGAGTTGAGCCTAAATTCATTTTTAGTTCCTTCTTGAAAATTAAAAGTTAAAATACGATTAGAATGGGCTGTCACCTTTAGGCGCTACAGTGTCAGGATCTTGCACTGCAGTAACCTTTGGTTCTTCGTGTTTAATCACTAGAGAAGGCATCTCTTTAGAAGCTGTTTGAACTGTTGACTTCTTTGAACGTGCCTTCTTGATTAGCTGTTCTGCCTTTTCTTTATTGTCAGTTGCTGCCTTGGTGTCATTCTCGACATCAAGGTCGTATGTCTCATCAACGAAGCCACCAACAACGTCAGGGAAGACCTGATCTAAGAAATGGGACAGGGCGCGGGCGCGTAACATATCAGGCCACATTGTTTTCCATGTGGCTTGAGTACCAACCCACTGACCATTGGCATCTTTTTCCATGCGACCTGCGATAGCTGCATCTGTACCGGTGTATGTGAATGACTCTTTCTGATTAGGACGGTCAAAGCGATAGCCTTCAACTTTAGCTGTAGCATTCAATCCGTCAAAGGTAGTTGTCCATGTACCATACTTTCTGCAGATACCGGCTTTAGCCTTAACGCTCATTGAAGTGCGACCACCTAAGATGTAAATCATCTGCAGAGCATCAGCTGGAAGCAAACCTAGACGATTGCCTTTTTGAATAATTAAGAAAGTATCTGCAGAGCGGTCACAATCAGGAGTTGAACGCATAGCAGCAGGAACTAACTGAGAGCTTGAAATGTACTTTGCATACTCACGAGCACCTTCAAAGTCAGTTGGTAGCTTGGTAAAGCCGTTTGATGCTGAGGTCATATCAATGTTGTCAGTCTCAGGCTTATTTGCTTTAGAGTTAAAAGCAAAATCACTCTTAACTTTGGCAAAAGGGGATTGAAGATCTAACTTCTTCTCCTCATCAGACACAATCTGAGGTTGTGCCTGTAGCTGTGGCTTAACCTGTGGTTGAGGTTGTGCCTGTAGCTGTGGCTGAAATGCGTTGTTAGTCTGTCCATAATTTGCCATTTCGTTTGGTTGATGGTTAATTGGCTGAGCGCCTGTAGCAAAATTAGTAAACATATTCTTTTCCCTTATTTCTTAGCTTTTGATAAACGTAAAACTCTTGTGCCCTGGTACTCAGCTAAGCACTGCTGATATGCATCAGGATTGATAAGCATTAACTTGTCTTTATTGATATAAGTTCTGCCATGCTGATACTTGTATGAACAAAGAACTTTCATGTCTTTGTCTACAATGGTTTCATTGGTACCTACGAAGTTGATGATCTCGTCTTTTAATGACTGGATCTTTGTATCCAATGCTTTGGCGTCTTTCTTTAAAGCATCAAACTGAATCAGTTTCTGTTTAATGTCATCTGAGGCAACAACCTTAGTAGGCTCCTGCTGAATATGCTTTAAGTCGCGCTCAGTACGCATAGGCTCTTCATCATGTAAGATGTGGCGAACCCACCACTCTCGAGCCTGTTTTAAGATCTCAAGTGCCAGCTCTTCATCAAAATCAATGGTGTAGGTTCTAAAGTCTGAAGTGGAAAGTAAGCAGCTTAGTTTTGTTGTATAAATTCCAGTTAAAAGCATGTAAGTGTGAACTTGTAACAGGTATGAGTCAGGGATTTGACTATCAGCCTGTACGAGGTTATGAGCCTCGTCATAGACATCACCTTTGCCCCACAGCATGATTGCACGACCGTCTTCGTCAATATCATCAGTTGCGGTGTTGCCTCTAGTAGTCTTACCTTCCCAGATAGCTACAGCTTTAGTCTGATCTGCAGGATCAAGCACAATGCGGTCAGGTGAACCTACTAGATAAGGAATTTGAGATATCTGCAATCCATCACATAGAACAAGTTTTTGACCTGAAATTTCCTCATACTCTTTAGCAATTACAGGCTCTAAAATCTGTCCCCAGTGAGTAGCAGCATTACCACTCCATGGCTGTACACGACCTGTTTTTTCAAGCCATAACTGATGAGGGGTTGTGTACTTATTTAACCCCATGAGAGTGCCAATATCAGAACCACCAAGTGATTCCTGTCTGCGATACTGCCACAGCTGATAAGGTGTCATACCTGGCTTAATTGATGCTTCAATACGTGCCACACGTTCATGATGCAAATTCAAATCATCAGGTGTTAAAGCAAATTCGTTAAAATCAATCACTGAAAAATCTCCTTAAAAAAGCAAACCATCAATCAGAGCGAAAAAGTTTTCAGCTCCAAAGAAAGCAAGAACAACAAACAGTGCAATCGCAAAGCCTAAAAGGTGCGCTCTTAAAACTGAAAACTCCTTCATGGTGTTGTCTCCAATAAAATGTATTTAATTTAAAATTAAGTTCACTTTATTTATAGATTAAGATTTTTTAATAATTAGTCAAGAAATAATTAAGTATATTTAATTAAAAATTAAAAATAATTTATTATCCTTTTGAAAAATCTTTGAATTTTGTTTACAAAAATTTTGATTTTTTTTAGATAGGGGAAAGAAGGAGTGAGAATAAAAAAAAGGTTGTCACCTAAGTAACAACCTTCTTAAATAGCTTAATGGATTGCTTTATACAGAGCCTGAGCGCTCTATTACTTTTCCAATGATGTGAATCATTTGTGCTGCTTCTTCTAAAGTCAGCACTTCATCAGGATATATTGAATTATCTGAACGTATAGTTAGAGTTTTAAATGATTTAATCAGTCTTTTAATTCTTAGAGAATGATCAAATACGAGAGCATAGATTTGGTTGTTCTCAATATAATCTTTAGGCGTGCAGTCAACAGTGATGTAATCGCCATCATTGATGAGCGGAATCATAGAGTCACCAATGACTTTAAACCTTTTACAATTCTTAGGATTTATACCTCTATCTGAAAAGAATGAAGATCTAAAATAGGCTGGTACGCAATCTTGGATTTCTTCGTATGTTGGTTCTTCAGCTTCACCAGCACCAAAGCAAATCTTATATTCAGGAATTTGAACGAAGCCTGCAGGAAGCTTATCTGAATCTGCGTTATCTAAAGAAATGATGTTAGGCTTAATCATATTGCCTTCGCCTGTGACAAGCCATTCGACGTTTACACCAAGAGCGTCTGCAATCTTTTGGGCAGCCATGGCATTGAGAGTTAAGATCTTTCCTGTTTTGTATTGACTAATTGCTGCAGTTGTTAGTCCTGTAAGAATACTTAATTCTTTTCCATTAATTTGAGCATAATCCATGGCGCTCTGAATTCTATTTTTTAATTCAGTCATAACAGCCTCTTTTTATTATATTTCTAATATTTTTACTATCGTCTTCACAATAAATTAACTTGAATTAAATTTTATAAATTAAATAACTTGCTTTCAAATTATGTTTGCTATATTCTAAATTAAGAATACTTAATTATTAGCTAAGTATATTAAAGGAATAGTTATGATGCTTAATTCAAAAAAGCTTTCTAAAAGTTCATCAAAAATGATTGTTGACGCTATAGGTAGAAAGCAATTATCTGAAATATGCGAAGTGTCTTTACCTGCTGTGACTTTATGGTCAAAAAAAGGAATGCCTTTCTATAGAGCACAATTTTTAATACTTAAATATCCTCGCTTAAAAATTTGGAAAGACATACCAGAAGAAATTGCTAAGTAAGGTGACTACTATATGAATAATGAAGTTTATCCTGTAGTAATTCCTGATGCTTTACTTCTTCCAGATATTAGAAAACTAAATGGTTGTGCTAAGTACATTCTCTTTAGAATTATTGGCCTTTCTAAACGCTGTGAGAATAAGCAGATCAGGATCTCTAATTCTCTTCTTAAGTATGAGATGGGCTATGGTCCAGCAGTAATAAGAAAATCATTAACAAGACTGGAAGACTTAAAGCTTATTTCTGTAGAACAGAAAAACGGCTGCAGACGCGTGATTAACGTTCTTTTCAGTATTGATTCTTTGAAACAGAAACAAGATGAAACCGTGATCCAAAATGACAGTGATCCAAATGATCATAGTTCTGTGATCCAAAAGATTAGTGATCCAAAGGATCAGGTGATTAAAAGTGACACAGTTAGTGATCCAAATGATCATAGTTCTGTGATCCAAATGATCACACATAAGTATGAATATAAGAAAGAAGAGATAGATATATATAGGGAGAGTATTTATAAAAAAATTTTAAATGATCTATCTGAAGGATCAATTTCAAAAATCTTTATGCATGATCCTGCAACTGGTGATCAACTGGATTCATATATACCTTTCAACTATGACCCTAAAGAGGCTGTTGATAGTGAGGGTAACTGTCTCTTTACGCAAGAGCCTTTAGATCCTGAAGGTTATAACCTGACTCAATGGATGGCTACTAATATCACGTACTTAGGAGAGCTGTGTCTTATGGGTAAGTATGGCGATGAGTGCTTTCCTATTTATGCTGAGTCACTACTTAAACGCTGGAACCCTAAGAAAGCTCCATTAGGTAAATTTCTGAATATTGCTGTTCCTAATGACTTTAAAGGCTTTAAACCTAGAGTTATTGATTATGTTGAGCAGTATCTTGGTGAGAATGTTGTTTTCCCTACTATAAAAAAAATCATTAAACAGCGTACCAGCCCTTCTAAGGTGCTTGAAGTTTTATTCAGCGACTATCCACAGTATTTTAGTGCTGTTAAGCATGATATGAATTTTGGAAGGTATATTTACCGCCTCATGTACGAGGTTATAAAAGGTGATTGCGAAGACGTCTATACACCTTATGACTCTAACCGCGATTTTCCTACTGATGAAGAAAGAGCGTTTGACTGGGGTCAGCAGTGGTTTGATGCGTGGTCAACTGATCCTCAATGCTTAAACAAAGAAGCTCAGGAAATAGCTTTGGGAATAAAACCATTGCATAAAGAATTATATGGTAAAGAGGTGATGTTTGATGCCTTCTTCGATTAGTTTACCTTCCAATGATGAGTTGGAAGTGATCTTGGAGCACCTTGATGCCAATAACCGTGATACATGGGTAATGGTGTTTAATGCTCTGGGTAAAGATTACCCTAACAACGAAGCTGTTTTTAAGATTGCTCAGGCATGGGCTTCTCATGCGTCTAACCGCAAAAAGGAAGACGAAAAGCATGAGAGAAATGAGTTTTTTAAGAGTAATCATATTGCTGGTATTGGTGCGATTATTACTGCAGCACAAGCAAATGGTTACAAGCGTGTAATTCAAAAAGAAGAGAAAACAGGAAAGCTTAATAAGAATGTTGAGATTAAAAAAGAGCCTTCTGCTGTCACTAAACCACGAAATGAAGAAGACATAAGCGACTATGATAAATGCGCCTCAGAAGGCTCTTATATTATAAGAGCTTTGCTGTATTCCTTTCAAGACGAGGAACGTCAGATCTTCCTGTCTGATTTGGGCTCTGATATCCATTTCTTTGTTCAGGAACAACAAAAGATTGTGGAGGCTGTCAGAAAGTTCTGCTATGTCCATAAATGGGACTACAAAACCTTTATCTCATGGGCAAAAGATGAGAGCATCAAAGAGAGTGACATCAAGAAAATTATCAGTAATTCAACAGCATGTTCTTATGACGATGTTATCAAGCATTACAAGGATATGCGTGATATTGGCGTTCGTCTTATCATCGTTGAACGCGCTCAAAAACTTATTGAAGATGCCAGAGCTAAAAAGCCTATTGCAGAGTTAAAAGAGGCTGTAACTTCAATTGAACGTGATACCAGTTTAGAGCTTAAAAAAGACATTTTAAGAAAGAATGAAATTGCTCGTGCAGCTTTTCAGGAAGTTGCAGAACTGTCTAATCCAGCAACTCGTAAAAAGCTGTATGTGACAACAGGGTATAAAGCCTTTGATGAGCGCTTTAACGGCTTTAGACGTGGTGAAACTTCTATCATCTGTGCTTACTCTGGTGCAGGTAAGACATGGTTAGGCTGTGAAATTGCAAGACGTACAGCTTTAGCTGGTCTTAAGGTTGCCATGTTCTCAGCTGAAATGAGCGCGCAGTCTATCTCATTTCGTATGATGTGCACCGACCAGAATATCACACAAAAACAAATCATGAATGGCTATCCTGTTGAGCAGAACTTAAAAGCCTTTGAAGATACCATCTCTAAGAGCGGTTTAACTATCATGACAGGTCGTGGCATGTCTATTTATGACGTTGAGAATGAGGTTAAACGCCTTGTGTATTCAGGTGGCTTAGATCTGCTGATTATTGATTACTTTCAGATCCTTGAAATGAAATACAAGGGCGAAATGTGGGAACGCAATAAAGCAATGATGCAACGTCTGGTAAGACTTTCTGAACAGAACAATCTTGCAACTCTTGCATTCGTGCAGTTAAGCCGTCCTGTTTCTAAAAAGAACGGAACAAGTAACAAACCAACTATGTATGACATTGCCGGCGGTTCAGGTATTGTTCATGATGTAGCTCTGTCTCTAATCATGATCCCTGAAACAAATAACGGCACCAAAGATATAACTCGCTTTCAGATTGATATTGCTAAAAGCCGTTACTGTCAGGCTGGTGAAAATGAATTTACAGCAATTAGAACTGTTGGAGGCGGTTTTAATATCGTTAAAAACACTGAACCTACAGTATTGATTAACCGCGGTGTTTCAATGCAGCCAAATACCAGCAATGTAAATCTGCTACATAAAGTACCGCTTCAGAGATAGGAGGTAATGCAATGATTTATATGAAAGACATCATGATCAATGAGCCTGGAATTGATGAAATCTCAGGGGAGCTTATCACTAAGCAAAGGCCAATGAATGAGCGTGACCTTACCTCTGCCCTCCACAAAACAGCTGATGGTTTAGCTTCAATTGGATGGACAGTTATACCTTCTCATTTTAAGGCTCCTAGTCTCAGAAAATGGAAAGAACCATCAAAAGAACAGCTATTAGCATGGGCGCATGAAGATATAAACAGCGGTCGTTGTAATTCACTCAATCTGCGTTTGGGTGACAGCCATGTATGTGCTTTAGACTGTGACTTTTACGATGATGTAACTATGAAGAACTTTATGAACCTTCTAACTTCAGAAAAAATTCTTCCTGAGTTCTATACTGTTTGTGGTGGCAAAGGCGGAAAAATCTTTTTTAGAGTTAAGAATATTCCTGAAGGTAAGCCACTACCTCGCGTTTTAGGCCCTCAGCCTTTAGTACCAAAGAAAAACGGTGCTCTAGTTAAATATGCTTTAGAGTTAAAGTCAGACGTAGCTACAGTATTTGGTGCATATTCAATTCCTGGCACTCTATACTCTGAATATCCTGGCACCAAGTTTGTGATTTACTACAGACCTGAAGATCTGCCGGAAATTGATTATCTTGAACTGCAGCATATTGCAACTATGTATATTGCCACTTTAAAGAGTATGGCGGTTAAAAAATACATGCCAATTCCTCTTGCATGGGATGAGGAAGTCGAGAAGTTGAAAAGCCTCATTGCCCTTGATGAGTTATGCAACATGGATAGCATGTATGAATACGATTTGTATGACATGATTATTGCTGCAGGGGACGAGCATCTGCTTCCTGCAGTAATGTTGTTTGATAACGTTCTTCCTGAAGACAAGAAAAAAGAAGTCGATGAACGTTTCGTTAATACTGTCAAATACATGCGTGATTTGGGCTATAACGAAGATACATTAAGAGCTTATGCTATTCAGGTTAACAGCTTTTATGCTGATTTTAAAAACTGGATGTTAACTTATCTGCAGAATTATGGTCAAAGCTATTCATACAGTGAAGGAGTTCAGTCTATTTTTACTAAATACAAGCTGATTAAGGACAGTGTGGACTATGGTGCTTATTGATTTGACCTTACCGCCTTCAGCTAACCAACGACTCATACCATACGTTATCAATATGACACGCAAAATTATTGGTATTAAAGATTCACCTAAGTATCGTGAATGGATGGAGCTTGAAGCACGAAAGATTAAGAATGAAATTCAAGCGCCGTATGCTGAGCCTGTTTATGTGTATATGGAAATTACTTTTCCTGACAGGCGTAAGAGAGATTTAGACAATATGGCCAAACCTGTATGTGATGTGTTAAAGCTTGCAGGTATTTATGATGATGATTCGTTAATTGAGTTTTTGATCTGCAGACGTTTGTCACCAAACAAAAAATTAGCCGGTATTCGTGTTGGTGTTTGGACAGTATCAGAGCATAATTCTTTGAAGGATTGGAGTTTGGAAAATGCTGACTAAAGAAATTCTTGACGCACTGGATGATGATTATGCTTTTGAGCGTCTGTTAGATTCTTATGGAGTATGGACAAGAATCAGCAGAGGCTGTCCATCAGCTGGTACTGTTCCTACAGAGCATGGTTATGCTGCTATCACTGAGGAGAGTGCAGAGATCATAGCAGCAGTTACCTGTGAATTTAAAAAAGAGCGTCCTGGGCTGTACAGATTCTTTCACTGGTATTACCACAAAGGACAGGATGCAGGGGACATCAGGTCATTCTGTAAGGGTATATCCATCCAACGAGCCAAACATCGCAGATTGAGCGTTTTTGAGGCCCATCCGTGGAATGTTGTAAGGTACATGACGATAGCAATGATCAATCAGAAGATTTTTGATTCAAGAGACTGGATGAGAGACAAATTAAAGCAAATGAGGGGTGAGTAAGTGAGAAGCTTTACATATCAGGGGGTTGAGTACAGGTCACTTCAAGAATGCTGTTGCAAGTTAAAAATCTCATATCAGAAGGTAAGAAGGCTCTGCAGGCATTATGTACGTGCTCATCATGATCCTGTGGTGGCTGTTCGCTGGTGCTTAGGAGTAGAGCATCGCAGTATCAATGAACCAAAGACATACTTATATACTCAGGATAAAGAGAAGGCGACTGAAAGACAGGATAAATTCAAAGAAAAAGTAAAAAGACAGATTGAGATGATGGCTTAAAAATGATCGAAAAATGATCGTTAATGGATCGTTTTTTAAGAATATACTATAAAACAATTAGAGTGAAAAAGTACGTATTGAACATCGGTGCTTTCCTCTTCCTCATAGATTATCCTAATTTGTCAACAATAAAGCTCTCAAGAAATTGAGGGCTTTTTTTATTTCTTATGTATAAACATTTAACCCCAGAAGTCATTTATTTGATGATTGGTACAGCTTGCTCTTTTGTCATGGCATATCTACGCTCTACCAAGCGCAAATTCATGGCTAAGATTTGTGAAGCACTGACATGCTCTATGCTCTCATCTGCACTTATCTTAATTTCAGAGTATTACTTTAAGTGGCCTCTGGAGTTAGGTGTTGCAATTGGTACATTCGTAGGATTCTTGGGCAGTGACTATATCTCTTTAAAGATTAAACAAGTTATTAACTTGAAAGTTGAGGGTAAATCAGATGATGAAAGTAAGTAGTCATGGTATTGCTCTTATAATGAATTTTGAAGGTTTAAGAACTGCTGCATATAAGCCTGTATCAAGCGAAAAAGGATGGACAATTGGCTACGGTCATCATGGCCCAGACGTTAAGCAGGGTATGGTATGTACTGAGCAGTGGGCGTATGAGCAGTTACAGCGAGACCTAAGACAGGTTGAGCATCAGCTGATTTCAGCCCTAAATGCCGATGAGATTGAAGTCACACAGTGTCAGTTCGATGCGCTGTGCTCTCTTTTGTTCAATTTATCAGGTGGAATTTTCAAACTTGTAAGATTCAAGCTGTGGGCAAAACTCAAGGCCGGTGACGTTGAAGGCGCAGCTCATGAGTTCCTTGACATCAACAAGGCTGGGGGCGTAGAAGTCAAAGGTTTAACACTCCGCAGAAAAGCAGAAGCTAAATTATTTCTTTCTTAGTCTAAGAGGTTCAATTCCTCAGACCGGTTCCAATCTGAGAAAATTTACTTATTCGTTAAGTTATTTTTCTTCTAAAATGATAATATACACGCAATAACTTGTTGAGGTGTTACAATGTCATTTTCGTATCGAATAGGTAAGCCTTTTTGGAAATGGTTTGCAAAACAAGGAGTAACATTAAGATTAAGAGTCGGTGTAGGTTATGACGCTGAGGCTAAATGTTACTATGTGGCGTGGTCAGATCTCCCAGGAATAAATACTGATGCAGATACTCTTGAAGAATTAAAAAAGAATATTCAGGAATGTGTTGAGTTATTACTTGAAGATTACATATCCGACACTTCCAATGTTCATGCATCAATGAGAGTTCCGGTGTTGAATTAAATGGGAGAGCATGATTATTACAAGCGCCTTGTAGAGATTTTAAAGCAGAATGGTTGTTATCCTACAAGAACCGGAAAAGGCTCGCATGAAAGATGGTTTAATCCTAAAAACAATGTTCTGTTTACAGTGCATAAATCCTGTAAATCAAGATTTTCAGCGCAGAAGGTCTTAAATGATGCAGGTATAGACTTAAAGATTTAGTCTAAAAATGTCACAAAAGAAGCTCACAGAAATGTGGGCTTTTTTCGTTTCTGGAGTCTCCCAATGTTATCCATTAAGAAAACACTGATTTTAGGTGCAGTCGCCTTTGCTGTCGGTTATATCGCCGGTTATGCGACAAGAGACGATCAGGCAGAAATTGAACGTCTGAATGTTGCAAAATATGCACTGGATCAAGAAAGAGCTAATCTGATTCAACAGTTGGAGGTTGAACATGAGCACCAGAAGACAGCGCAAATCAATGCAGCAAAAACGCAGGAAGACCTGGATGATCTTGAAAAGCGTTATGCTAGCGCTATCAATGAACTTAATGCTCTGCAGTTGCAGTTCTCAGAGTACACCGATTCCGACACCTCAGCACTGTCCAAAGATGCCTCAGCTTCCTCCTCAGTATCACAAGGTAAATGTGACTGCAGTGGAAAAGACAAAAGAGCATTTCAGAAATTACTTAATGACCAGATGATTGTGGCAAGAGACTGCGACATTAACGCTACTTACCTCAACAATCTGATTGAGTGGTATGGGAGCATAAGCAAATGAAAAAAATATTAAGATATTTATCAGTTATTTTTCCTGCTGTTGCTTTGGTTGCAAGCTCTCCAAATCTTTACTCTGCTTGGTCTTCTCTGACTGATTATTATTCCGTTGTATGGGTAGTTGGTCTTTTTTCGGTAACTGTTCTGTTTGGTGTTGTTCTTGATACTCTTGTACAAAATTTGTTTCGGATATAAAATTTTTGCCATATTCATAAGCTTTAGGTCCAACAAATGGGGCAACCGCTAAAACTACAGAAATGATTGTTGAATAATAAAAGTATTTACGGCTTTCGTCTTTTATTAGCCCTAATTCTTCTTTTTCTTTTGCTGTTAAAGGTAGTCCTGAAATATTATTCTGAATTTCAACAAAATCCTTGTCAGCATAACTAACAAGCACATTATTTAATACGGAAATTTGCTGATTTCTGTAGTACACCATGAATATGGTTTGACACCTTGTATCAAGTGACTTTAGTTTGTCAAAGCCTTGAACAATTTTACACATTCTCTGAATCTGTTCTGGAGAATATCTGAAACCATACTGAAAAATAGAAAAAGCTGGCGCTTCAAAATATCCCTTGATGTAGTCAACAGATTTATAAATAGACTTTAAGGCTTCTGAGAGTTTATTGTTTTTCAGAAATTCTTCAGTAGGCAGATTCTTTTTAATGATTTTTACTGCATTAGCAATGGCTTCTTGCTGATTATTCATAACAAATCCTTGTATATAAAACGACCAAAGCACAGATGATTGTCGCAGATTGTCTGTGCTTTCTAATTCTTAATATATGCCTAATTTATTTTTAAAACCATGTCAGTATCCCGGTTGTAGAAAGTATGCAGTTCAAGGTTCAGCATACTGTAGAGAACATCAAACAAAAGTATCAAATGAGTTTGATAAACATCGAGGAACTTCAAGAGAAAGAGGATATACAAGTAAATGGGAGAAGTTCAGAAAGACATTTCTTGCTGAGCATCCTCTATGCGTTGAATGTCTCAAACACGGCAGAATCAAACCAGCTACAGATGTTGATCATATAGTTCCTCACAAAGGCGACATGAATAAGTTCTGGAATTTAAAGAACTTACAGGCTTTATGTCATGAATGCCACAGCAGAAAGACAGCAATTGAAGACAGTAACTTTCTCAAGACCCGTAGGGGGAGTTAAAAAAGTTCATACACAAGAATGTAACCGCCCCGTTAGTTCTTTACACACGCGTGCAAAATGGGAGTAATTTACTTCTTGATTTATAAAAAAATTATTCAAGTGTATAAAAATAGGTAAAAAAAACAATGGCAAGACCAAGAAAACCAACTGCAATTAAAAAACTGCAGGGAACTTTACAGCCTTGTCGTACAAACTTTAATGAGCCTAAACCACAGACAGACATCAAACTTGTATCGGCTCCGTCATGGCTTAATGATGTAGCAAAGCAACATTGGAATTTTGCAATATCACAGATGCCAGACGGAATGGTTTCAAGCCTAGATTACACTGTTTTTGCGATGTGGGCTGACACAGTGTCTAAGATCCTTGAGTTAGAAGCGATACTTCAACATGAAGGTTTAATGCTTACTGATGAAGAGACGGGTAAGCGTATTGTTAATCCAGTGCTAAAACAGCAAAACGAGCTGAAATCTATTTTGAAGAATTATCTGACCGAGTTGGGGTTTACTCCTGCATCTCGTTCGAAAGTATCTATAACAAAGTCAGATTCAGATAACAAGAATGGCTTTCTTGATTTATAGGCTATGCAGAAACGTGATTATATCGCCATCGCTAATGGCTATATTAACGACGTACTGGCTAAGAAGCTCCCTGCTTGTCGTTATGTTATTGAAGCATGCAAGAGACAGAAGAACGATCTTAAAAGAAAACGCTGGCAGTATCACTTTGATGTAAATCTTGCATCAAGACCTTGTCGGTTTTCTGAAATGCTCTGTCACGTAAAAGCTGAAAAAGCTGGTCAAAAGATAGTACTTGAGCCATGGCAGATCTTTATTCTTACCACAGTATTCGGCTGGGTTGATGATAACAATCACAGGCGTTATCAGAGAGCATATATTGAAGTCCCAAGAGGTAACGGCAAGTCAACTTTATTAAGCTGCATCGGTTTATTCATGATGTGTGCTGACAATGAAAAGGGCGCTGACTGTTACTCATTTGCAACAACTCGCGATCAAGCAAAGATTGTTTTTAATGATGCTCAGGAAATGGCTCGGAAAAATCCTGATTTGCGTGCAGCATACGGATTGAATGTTCTAGCTCATTCACTAGTCATTCCTGGTACTAATTCGAAATTTGAAGCAAAGTCAGCTGATGGAAAGACCCTTGACGGTCTGAATACTCATTGCGCTATTATCGATGAACTTCATGCACATAAAACTCGTGAAGTGTATGACGTTGTCGAGACTTCAATCGGTAAGCGTACACAGCCAATTATGTGGATGATTACCACAGCAGGATTTCTGATTAACGGTATCTGCTACGAGATAAGACGGTACGTTGAAAAATTGTTAAATACTTCCGTTGTAGATGATACTCATTTCGGCATTATCTATACGATTGATGAAGGCGACGACTGGAGAGAAGAAAGCTCACTGCAAAAAGCTAATCCTAACTGGAATATATCAGTGAGGCCCAAGACGGTATTATCGACTTTGCGCAAAGCCATGGAGAATCCCAGCTCAGAAAATAACTTCAAAACAAAGCACCTTGATATATGGTGCAACGCTGACACCGCTTTTCTGCAGATGAATAAATGGCGAAAAGCTATCAGAACAGATGTAACTCTTGATGATTTTGAGGGATGTCACTGCATTTATGGCCTTGACCTTGCTGCTAAAACAGATATCACAGCTTTAGTGCGACTTTTCTGGAGAGAAGAGAATGATGGCAAAGTTCACTTCTATGTGTTTCCTGAGTTCTGGTTACCTGAAGATAGAATAAACAGTTCTACAAATTCACAATATCAAGGCTGGGTTAAACAGGACTTAATCCATGTCTCCGATGGTTCTATTAATGATTTAGAGCTTATTCAAGATTATATCAAAGAAGATGCCCTGCATTATGACACTTTAGCAATAGCTTTTGATCCTTGGCAGGCATATCAGTTAGCTTCTAACCTTGCTAATGAAGGTTTGACCATGGTTGAGATTAAGCCTACCGTTCAGAACTTCAGCGAAGCTATGAAAGAAATGCAGGCTTTGATTTATCAGAAACTGTTACACACTGATGGAAATCCTGTTCTTGAGTGGATGGCCTCGAACGTAGTCGCACATTTAGATGCCAAAGATAATATTTATCCAAGAAAAGAAAACCCAGAGAACAAAATTGATGGCATTGTAGCGTTAATCATGGCTTTACGACAGGCTATTTTTATGCAGGTTTCAACAGATTACCTTGAAGGCAGTTTAAATATCGACTTAGCTTATTAGATTTACAGGTAAAAAATATGAATGTTTTTAAATGGTTGACAAATTGGGGTGGCACTACAGGTGATCACTCAGGCTGGCAGAATAACAGCCCTATGGTGCCAATCGTTGAAGGAACAAATGCATATTCAACGGATATGGCTCTACAGATACCTACTGTATGGGCTTGTATTGATCTTTTAAGTCACACTATTGCATCTCTGCCTTGTGATGTATTTATTGTTGACGGTAAAGGTAATAAGAACGCTGATACCAAATGCAATCTTAATTATATTCTGTCAGAGTCACCAAACGCTGATATGACTCCGTATGAGTTCTTTTCTGCAATGGTTGTTAATTACTGTCTGCATGGTAATGCTTATGCGTTAATCTCCAGATGGACAGGAGACAAAAAAGGACAAGTAAAAGGCATATATCCTCTGTCTTCAGAGCAGATGCAGATTTACAGAGATCCTTCAAATGGTCAGTTAATTTATCGTTATCTTGATAAGAACGACCATTATCAGGACTATAAATCATCTGACATACTGCATTGGAAATGCATGGGTAACGGCATTACCGGTCTAAAGAAGTTGGATTTTATGAAGATTTCTTTGGCTGAATCTAACTTTGCTCAAAGAACTGCTGTATCAGTTTTCAACAAAAAAGGAAAAATGAGTGGCATTCTGACTACTCCTAAGATTTTAACCGACAAACAAAAAGGTGAAATTGCCGATCAATTTCAAAAGATGAGGAATGATGACAAGATACCTGTATTACCTGCAGATATGTCTTTTCAGCAACTAAGCCTTAATCCTGCCGAACAGCAATTATTAGATACACGTAAATTCAGTGTCGAAGAAATCTGTCGCTGGTTTGGAGTTCCATCTGCTCTTGTCAATTCAAGCGGTGGAGCACCAGGGTCAAACATTGAACAGGTTACGGCAAACTTTTACAAGTCAACCATTCTGCCCATGATTATAAGCCTTGAACAGGCAATCATGAAGCGTGTTCCATGTGTTGAAGAACGATACAACCATGCTGTTAAATTCCGTCTGTCATTTCTTAACCGTGCTAATGATGAGGCTCGCAGTCGCATTGCAGCAACTGCAGTACAGAACGGCTGGAAGACACGTAATGAAGTCCGCGTTGAAGAAGGCTTACCACCTGTTAAAGACGGTGATACTTTGACAGCTCAGAGTAATTTATTTCCTCTTGAGCAGTTAGGCCAGGCTGATGCGTCTCAGGTATCACAGACACCAATTACAGAAAACCCTACTAAACAGTAAGGAGTAAATAAATGAAATTCAATAAGAGTGCCAAAGAGTCACAACTTGAAATCTCTGATGAAGGCATCATTGAAGGATATGCTTCAGTATTCAATGGTGTTGATTCGTACGGCGATACCATTGCGCCTAAAGCATTTGATCATGTAATTACAAAAGGCGACTTACCTACAATGCTGTATGGTCATGATTCAATGTCTGTGCCTATTGGCAAATGGACAGAGATGTCAGTTGATGATGTAGGCTTAAAAGTTAAAGGACAGCTGAATTTAAATAACGCTAAAGCAAAAGAAGTTTTTGACGCAATTAAGTTTGGCTCGCTGACTGGTTTATCAATCAACTTTTCATGTTCCGAAGAAGGCTATGAACAAAAAGATCCTGATGATTGGTATAGTGGTTGCTTAATTAAGGCAATTGACAGGCTTTATGAGATTTCAGTTGTAAATCTGCCTGCCGATGACAATGCAAGAATTTCAAGTTATAAGTCAGCAGATTTTAATGACTGTAATGATATTAAAGGTTTTGAGAAATGTCTGCGTGATGCTGGCTTTTCTCGCTCAAAGGCTAAAGAGATTATATCTGTAGCCAAACGTGTGCTAAATCAGTGTGATGCTGACAGAGAAACACACGATCACGTAGACAATGACATTGATGAACGTATCAAGTCAATTTTCATGAAATACAGGAAATAAAAAATGGAAAATAACGATATTTTAAAGGGTCTTGAGACCATAGATGCAAAAATCGAAGATGTAATCTCCGATAATAAAGCGTCAAAATCAGCTATTGAGGCAGAGATTAAACGTATTGGTGATGAACAGGTAAAACTTGCAAAAGCTTTAGCCGATACAGCACAGAAATCTGTTGAAGTTCCAGCAGAGACATCATCTCCTTCATTAGGTCAGGCATTTACCAAGTCTGCAGCATTTGAGAATTTTAGTAATAATCGAAAAGCATTATTTACTTTTGAAAAGAAAGCTGACACTAATGCTGCAACTTCAGATTATGGCAATATTCCTGCCTACAGAAAGCCTGGTATGGTTGTTTCTCCAGAAGCTCCATTGATTATTGAGAACTTATTCCCTCATGTGCCTGTAACTTCAAATTCAGTTGAATACGTCAAGGAAGGTTCATTTACAAACAATGCTGCACTTGTAGCTGAAAAGAATGATAAGCCTGAATCTGTATTCGGGGCTACTTCACTTGCAACTGCAAAGATTGTAACTATTGCCCACTGGACAAGAATCACAAATCAGCTTGCAGCAGACGCTCCAGCTTTGGCTGCTTATATTGAGCAGAAGATGCAGTACGGTTTACAGGCTCGTGTTGATTCTCAGCTCGTTACCGGTACAGGCGGTTCAACTGAACTTGAAGGTTTACTCCACGCTGGTAACTATAATGATCCTGTTATAGGCAAGCAGATTGTAGCTAAAGATTTTGCAGCAGATTCAACTCTGTTTGACTTCGTATTAAAGAATAAGGCAGAGCTTGAGGGTAGATACATTACTCCAGAAGTGATCCTGTTAAATCCATCTGATTGGACAAAGCTTGCAATGCTAAAAGACGGTCAGAAGCGTTACATCCTTGGTGGTCCTCAATCAGTTGCAACTAAGTCATTATGGGGTATTCCTGTTGTAACTTCTGCATCTGTAACTGCCGGCAAGTATATCTTAGGCAACATCTCTTTAGGTGCTACTGTATACGACAGACAGGCTCTAAACGTTGCAATGTCAGATTCAGACAATGTTAACTTCACTCAGAACTTAATCACTATCAGAGTTGAGCGCCGTTTAGGCGTTGCTTACGAGATGCCACAGGCAATTAACGGTGGTGATTTTGCTATTCCTGCAACCGCATAATTTAGCTTGTAGTCAGCATTGGGGGCATATGCCCCCTTTTTTATAGGATTTTTTAATAATGTCTCTTTACACTCCAAGCCCAATAACTGATATCTCTCAGACTCCATGCACTCTTGAAGAGGCTAAAACTCAGTTAAGGGTTGATGATACATTTGAAGATGATCTTATTCGTAATTACATTATTGTAGCTACAGAACAGGCAGAGCAGATTTTACAGAGAGAAATTATTAAAAGATTCGATGATGAGGCTGTGTCAACTTTATCGCCTAATGGTGACATCCCATTAACTGTTAAACAGTTTATTTTATGCCTTGTAGGCGATTTATACGCTCACAGAGAGCTGTCAGAACAAGCTACATATAGTACCTTTCACAAGCACCTTCTTGACCCTTATATCAAATATATTCGAGAGGATGAGTAATGAGCGTATCAATTCCCACCGCTGGAGAATTAAGGCACAGAGTCAGCATATATTCTCGAATTGATCATCCTGTTAACGGTCATGAAGTTGAGAGTATTGATGAGCTTATATGTACAGTGTTCTGCAAAATTGAACCTACAGGCTCAATGTATTTCAATAATATTCAGACAGAGAACAAAACTACACACCGTTTCTGGTTCCGTTCTGTTAAAGGGATGACAGATGCAAGAAGTTTAAGCCGAAGTATTCTGATAAAAGAAGGCGATATTACATATATTCCTATCAGGGTAACACAGTGCAATGGTCAGAACTTTTTTACCATGGTTGAAGCTCGTGAACTCGGTGATATTCAAAGCGAAACTGTAAATGCTAACAATATGGCAGGACTAGCAGATGGGTGAGTTCTTTCATGTTGGTGTAAAAATGCCAAAAGGCCTTGATGTCATGGATTTTGACAGAAAAATCGTAATGACAGGACTTAAGAAGGCATCCAAAATCGTACAGCAGCAGTCTAAAAAACTGATTTCATCAAAGGGCCCTTCAAAAGCTGGCGAATATCCTGGACGTAATACAGGGCGTATGCGACGTCATGTCCGTATTAAAAATTCTAAAAGAAAAGATCATCTGTGGTCACGTGTACAAGTATCAACGATTGAAGACAGTTTCTTTTATCCTGCGGTTTTAAATTATGGTCGAAAAGACGGACGACTTAAACCAAGAAAAAACTTCATTGAAACAGCAACGACCCAAAACGAAAAACAAATAAAAGAAATCATAGACAGCGCTATGACAGAGGGCATAAAAATTTGGAGAAAATAGGATGCGAGTCAGCTCAACTATCAAAGCTTTAAGAGAGCGATGCCCATCACTTAGCAAACGTGTCTATGGGGCACTTCAATGGGTCAGTCTGTCAGTTGTTCACCCTGAGAAACTTCCATGTGCTTATGTATTTACCCAGTCAGAAGATCCTAAAACCCTACAGAGTTCAGAAAACTCATATAAGCAGTTAATAACAGCGACTATAGCTGTGGTTCTATGTGTTCCTAGTCTTGATGTTCGAGGACAGGAAGGCGCAGACAAAATTGAAGATTTAAAAGATGAGGTTTTCAAAGCTTTGTTAGGTTGGGCTCCTAATGGCGATCCTCAGTGTGTATATGAATACGCAAATTACAGAGTTATTGATACATCATCCACTCCCGCCATGTGGTGTGTACAGTTAGAGTTCACAGTAGAGTACATGCTTGATACGGATGATACATATATCAAGACAGAACATGAGAATTTAGGTAATTTTGACAAGTTTTATGCTGATGTAGACAAAATTGAATCTGATAAGCCGGATGGAAATATAGATGCAAAACTCAGACTTACAGGGCTTACAGAAGGTAAGGCTAAATCGGAGCCACAAGATCAAACTATTTATAAAGATTTATGGTAACTAAACCAAGGAGAAGACAATAATGTCTATTTCATTCAATTACGTGCCTTCAAACGTGCGTGTTCCTTTGTTCTACGCAGAAGTAGACAATTCAATGGCAAATACCGCAACAGCAGAGAAGAAGAGCCTTTTAATCGGTTCAATGGCTTCTTCTGGAACTGCAACAGCAGGTGTTCCTACATTAATCACCTCAACTGAACAGGCAAAAACAAAGTTTGGTCGTGGTTCGCCTTTAGCTTTAATGGCAGAGGCATTCCGTAATCAGAATGGTACAGGAGAATTATGGTGTTTACCTGTAGACATTAAGTCAGCTACTGCATCAACAGGCTCAATTACCGTTAAAGGAACAGCAACAGAGAGCGGAGCAGTCTATCTGTATATTGGTTCTCAGCTCGTATCAGTTGCATGTTCTGCAGGAACAACTGCAAATGAAGTCCTAACTGCATTAACTCAGGCAATCAATGCAGATAAAGATTTACCCGTTACAGCTGAAAAGAATGATGAAGATAGTGTAATCACTATTACAGCTAAAGTAGCTGGCATTACTGGAAATGAAATCAGATTGGATAAGAACCTTCAGGGCGACGTTGGTGGAGAATCTGATCTTGCAGGCATTACTCTTACTATCGATGATATGAAAAATGGTTCTGGTGAGCCTGATTATAAAGAAGCTTTTAAGGCTGTTGCATCAGAAACATTCTGGTTTATTGGAATTGAAAATAATTCTGCTACAGCGCTTGATGCTGTAAAAACCGAGATGAATGATTCCACCGGACGTTGGTCATATGCAAAAATGCAGTATGGTCATGTGTTTACAACCCTCAGAGGTAATACTGAAAGCTTAGTTACTTTTGGTAATACTCGCAATGACCAGCATACCACAGTATTCGGCATTGAAGAGAAGAATGCAGAACCTGCATATATTGTGACAGGCGCTGTTTTAGGTCGTATTGCCGGATTTATTACTAATGATCCTGCCCGTCCTGTACAAACCGGTGAACTGAACGGCTTAATGCAACCAAGTATGGAAAAGCGTTTTAATTTTAATGATAAAAATACTTTACTCCATAATGGAATCGCAACAATTTATTATCAGTCAGGCACTGTAATGATTGAGCGCGCAATCACCACATATCAGGTTAACAAGTTCGGTGATGCAGATAATTCATATCTTGATATCACAACTCTGTATACATTAGCAGAGATCATTACCCGTCTTAAGGGCGTTATTACCTCAAAATATGCACGCCATAAGCTAGCAAATGACGGTACCCGATATGGGGCAGGACAGGCAATTGTTACCCCTTCTGTAATTCGTTCAGAGCTGATTGCTCAGTATTCAGCCATGGAACGTGACGGCCTTGTTGAGAATGCTGAACTGTTCGCTAAGAATCTGATTGTAGAGCGTAATGCTTCAGATGTTAACCGTCTTGATGTGCTGTTGCCTCCTGATCTTGTTAATCAGCTTCGCATTTTTGCGTTACAGGCTCAGTTCCGTTTACAGTATTCTGATTAAGAGGAGATTTTTTAAATGGGTAAAAAATTTGCGGGCACCTGTTATATTAAAGCTAACGGTGCTCAGTTATCTGTTGAAGGTTCAGTCGAAATACCTTTATTAAAAACAACCAAAGAAAAGAAAGTAGGTTCTACAGGTGTGGCAGGATACAGTGAGACTAATATAGCTCCATATGTTAAATGTACTGCATTTCTTGAGCCTGACTTTGATATTGATGCACTGTCTGGCAATGATATGACAATTACTGCAGAGCTTGCCAATGGTTGGGTATACACCTTAAATGGTGCATGGCTTGAAGGTGAAGTTGTAGCTAATTCGTCAGACGGTACTGTGTCATTAGAGTTTACAGGCCTTGATGGTCACTTACAGCGTTAGGAGAGAACTAAATGAAGTCAGTTGCAGAAAACTTAAAATTATCAGTGCCTATTGAGATGGGCACTGAGACAGTATCTGTTTTAGAGTTCAGAAAGCCTAGTGTTGGTGATATTCGCAGAATTGGTTATCCCATCTTTTTTACTTCAGAAGGCGATCTGAAATTTAATCCTGATATTGTTGCAAAGTATATTTCTACTCTTGCTTCAATACCTCCATCAGCTGTAGATAAGATGTCAATTCCTGATTTCACTGCAGCAGTAGGTGTTGTAACCGGTTTTTTCGGAAGTGGGGATTAAGCCCAAGAACGGAAAAGCAATTTATTGACTGTATCTATTCGACTGCGTATTTCTGGCATCTTTCACCGCTTGATATTGAACAACTTGATGTTGAGCGGTTTGAAGAAATGGTTTTACAGTCGAATCGTATTGCAGATGAGATTAATTCACAAAGGGAATAAGTAATGGCATCAGCAAACATCAAAGAGTTTAAGGCTCTTTTTACTGTAAGTGATAAAGCTTCACCACAGTTAAAAAAATTAAAGAGTTCTTTTAAAAACTTTGAAAAAGCATCACAGGCTTTTGCATCTAATGCTTCAAAGTTAGGTGCATTAACTCTTGTACCGCTTGCTGGTGCTTTTACTGCAGTAAGTGCAACTGTTAAGAGTTCAATTAGTACATTTACTGATTATGGCTCTTCAGTGAAAGATGCTGCAATAAAACTTGGTACCACCACTGATGCTGTTCAAACTTTAAGACATGCTGCCCAAATGGCTGGCTCTTCAACAGAAGCTCTTGATCAGGGCATGGTTATCTTTAATAAGAATTTAGCTAATGCAGCACAGGGCAAGAACAAAGCCTTAGTTGAAATGTTTAAAAAATTAGGCATTTCAATGAAAAAAGCAAATGGTCAGATGAAGACCACAGCTGAACTAATGCCAGAATTAGCCGATGCAATGAAACGTCAGAAAAACAATTCTGAAAAGGCATATATTGCGACAACCACTTTTGGCAAGTCTGGACAGGAACTGATCCAAATGCTGCAGGATGGTTCTCAGGCTCTTAAAGATTATGCAGACGAGGCAAAACATCTTGGTATTGTAGTATCAGATGAAGATACCTTAAAAGCAAAATCAATGGGCGACACAATTCAGCGTTTAAAAGATGCTGTTACAGGTTTTAGCCTGGCTATTGGCTTAAAGCTGATACCTTACGTTGAGCCTGTTATTGCATCTATGACTGAGTGGATTGCAACCAATCGAGAATGGATCGCAACAGAAATTGCATCATCAGTTAAGGATTTTGTTGAGTGCATTAAAAAGATTGATTTTAAACAGGTAATTTCTCAAACAGTTACTTTTACCAAAAATCTTGTAAAGCTTTTTAATTATCTTGGTGGAGTCAAAACAGTAGCGATTGTTATATCCACAATATTTGCAAGTAAATTTGTTGTTGCTCTGATAGGTACTATTAGCGCATTCTTGAAGATAGCTACTGCAATCAAAGCTGTAACAGTAGCTACAACTCTGTTTAATATTGCACTGTGGTCAAATCCTATTGTCTTAATTGCGGCTGCCATTATTGCAGCAATTGCAGCTATTGTTGCATCTGTCTATTTTCTTTATAAGAATTGGGATACTGTCTGCAAATGGTGCAAAGATGCATGGAATGCTTTTGTTGGCTTTACCATGTCAACAGTCACAAAAATTAAAGCCTTTTTTGCTAAGATGGTCACTTATATTTTAAGTTCATTGTCACCAATAAAAAAAGCTTGGAATGGTATTAAAAACTGGCTGTCCAATTTATTTAATGATCCTGTAAACACCATGAAAGATACGTTTTTAAGTCTTGTTGGGTTTTATGCGAATTTATGGGGAAACATCGTAGATGTAACTGAATCAACTATCAAATCCTGTTTTGGCGGAATGATTGATTATATCCTTGACGTATTATCTCCAATAAAGGCAGTGTGGGAAGATATAAAGAACTGGTTATCTGGTTTATTTAACGATCCTGTAAACACCATTAAAGAAACATTCTTAAGCCTAGTCGATTTTTACGCTAATTTATGGCTCAAAATCAAAGATGTATTCTTTGCTCCATTTGAATCTGCAGCAAAAGGCATTAGTAAGATAGGTTCAACACTGTCAAACGGCTGGGATAAAACTAAAAACTTCTTTGGTTTTGGTGATGATTCAAATATAAATGTGCCGGCAACTACTCTTGCAACTGCATCTGGTGGCGCCTTAAAGGGCGATATCAATATCAATGTAAAGTCAGCTGAAGGAACTACAGCTGAAGTTGAGTCAACATCTCAGCATGGCGACGGTCGCATTCAGTATAAGACAAATTCAGGTGTATTAAGGAGCTTGTAATGTTTTCTACCAGATTACGAAAGGCCTCTTTTAATGGTGTGTCTTTTGAAGTTGTAAGCTCTGAATTTAACTTTGGCCGAAGAAATATCACTCATGAATATCCACAGCGTGATATTCCTTACACTGAAGATTTAGGACGTCTTAAAAGACAGTTTACTGTTACAGGCTTTATTATTGGCACTGATTATATTCAGCGAACCAAAAGGCTGATAAATGCCATTGAAGAGCCTAAAAAAGACAGTAACGGTATTGTTTCTGCTTGTAAGCTTATACACCCATGGTTAGGTACGCTTAACGTTTACCCCATTGATACACCAAGGATCACATGGGATGCCGAAAAGCGTATTTCTAACTTCACTCTGACTTTTATTGAAGCTGGTGAATCTAAATACCCACATTCAGCTGGCTTTGATTTTGGCTCAAAGTTAAGAACATGGGCTGATAACTTTGCAAAAAATGTACTGGATACTTTCAATCTATCTGTAGAGGATTTAGACCAGTACACTACTATTGCAACAGATATCGCAAATGGCACATATTTCAATATATTAGGATGTCTTTCAGATTCAACTTTTTCAAAGATTTTTGATTTATCTGATTCCATATCAAATCTTATAACAACAGCAGCATCAGATTTGAACCATTCCTCTTCCTTTGTTTCATCCCTTTTTGATTCATTAGGAGTAGGCAATTACTCTAATGTTATTCAGAACTGGAGAAATGCAGGGCATGCTGTACTTAATTTAATTCATTCTGATGAATTAAGTACAACCTCATCAGTCACCAGCACTGCTCTTGGGACATCTCAAGGAACTGCTCAAGGTACGGTTCAAGGAACAACAGTTGATTTTAGGCAGACTGATATTAACACTCAGAAATCAGAATTAGCTGAAGCTGTAAAAACTTCAGTAAGGCTTACTTTACTTGCTCAGTTAGCCGGTATTGTTTCTCTTGTTGGAACAAACCTGGATGGTGAGAGTGACGGGGATGCTGATACTGCCGGAAATACCAAATCTGAAGATGAAATCCTTGCACTGCGAAATGAAGTTCTTTCAGTTATTGAAGCTGAAATGATATATCAGGGTACTGATGACAGTAATCTGTATGAGAGTTTGGAAGAGCTTTACAGCAATGTATACCATTACTTTACAAATGAGGTTCTAGCAGATGGTAAAACCATAACTGTAACTCCAAAAGAGCCACAGCCTACTTTGGTTTTAGCTTATGAACAGTATGGCGATACCAGCAGAGTGGATGAAATCATAAGACGTAATAACATTCATTTTCCTTTGTTCATGCAAAAGGTTCCAATCAGAATTACTAAATCTGTATCTTAGTGTTTTAACCATTAATTTTTAGACTATAATTCAAGAAAAGAAGGATAGTTGCTATGAAAAAATTAATAGTTTTAATTGCTTTGTTGTCATCAATCGGATGTGCAAATGCTTACTGTTCACCCAAGGATGGTTTTACAGAAGATTGTGATTTTCATCAAAGAGATATAGCATCGTTAGGAACTGTAGAAGATCAACGCCAGACTATGATAGTGAATAGCATGATCGATCCTATGAGTAGGGGAACAAAAGTAACGATCGACGGCAAGGAATATCGCTGTATACAGCATTCTGATGATTCCATTGAATGTGAAAAATATTAGTTTTTAATTTGTTATGGAGGCCCACTTAATTGTGGGCTTTTTTATGGTCAATAAAAACACAGTACAGCTTAAAGTTAACAGTTCAAATACCTATAACTACTGGTCATCTGTATCTATTACTTCAGAGATTAACGCTTTATCTAGAACATTTCAGCTAGATATAACACCAAAAGTGTATGCTCAAAACGAAATCCCACAATTTAAGGCAACTGATGAAATTCAGCTCACAATAGGAGATGATCTTGTACTGACAGGCTTTATTGACTCAACTCCAATCAGTTATAACGGCACATCGGTAACCACTTCAGTTGTTGGCAGAAGTAAAACCGAAGATTTAGTTGACTGTAATGTAGCCCCACAGGGATATGACTTATCAAGCATTAAAAATAATTCTTGGACAAAGAATATTAACGGAGGCAAAACTTTTGTAGAGCCTAATATTACAAAGGCAGTTACTCAGTTTAAAAACATCCCTTTAAAGCTTGCTGTATCTCAGTTAATTGCTCCTTATGGAGTTAAGCTTGTCTGTGAGTCAAATAATGTTGCTGTTAATTCAAATGTTCACTCAACTGTTAAAAACAGTGAAACAGTTTTTAAGGCAATTCAGAATTTAACCAAATCGTCTGGTCTGTATTTTATGGATGATGAGTATGGCAATCTGATAATTACTGATACGGACGATCCAAAATCATCAGGAGCAACATTAGAATTAGGAGCCAATATTCTGACAGCTTCAGCTCAGTTAGATTACAGTCAACGTTTCTCTCGTTACTGGTATGACAATGATCAGAAGGGAAATAATAAGAAGTTTGGTGATGACCTGCAGCAGATTTCTAAATGCCAAGATGATGAAATTAAAAGGTTCAGATTCTACCGTTACAAAGAGCAGACCATGAACGGTGGCATATCAAATGGACCAGAGCAGGAAGCTAAATATCGCAAAGCGCAATCACAGAAAATCACATATACAGTTTTAGGATGGCGTACAGGTAAAGACGGTCTTGAAGGTGATTTATGGAAAGTAAACACTTTAGTTAAGATTAAAGATGACATTGTGTTAGGCACTGGCGTTGGTTCAAATTCTCCTGTAACAGATATGCTTATCACCAAGGTTACTTTTACACTTGACAACAATGGAATGATTACCACTCTTGAATGTGTTCCACCAGCAGGATTTAGGCAGACAGATGAACCTGCTCAGGAAAAGTCAAAAGTCACAAAAAAGAATGGATCATGGTCATCGAAGTCAGAAGTCAAGCTTGTAGGACAGGATGGCAAATACCATTAAGGATTAAATATGTCGCAGATAGTTCGGTCAACCGTCACAGGTTCTTCAGGTGATTTAAAGCTCAGAGAATTTCAGACAAGATATGATTCTGACACCACCCAAGATGAGATGGAACATATCGAGCCTTATGGTTTCAGTTCAGAACCTTATACAGACGGTAAAACAGATGCAATTAACCTCTTCTTCGATGATGAGCGCAATCATGGTGTAGTTATCAATGTTGCAGACAGGCGCTATCGAATCACTCAGATGAAGACAGGTGAAGTTGTTATCTACGATGATAAGAAACGTCATGTATATTTAAAACGTGAAGGTATAGAAATTGACGGTGTAGATGATCCAATAACAGTAAAAACAACAAACGACATTATAGCTAAGTGCGATAACTTAACAGCAACCTGTAAAAGTGCTGCATCGGTTAACTGTGACACCTCATCTGTAACATGCAAAACATCTGCAACCGTAACCGCTCCAACAATTATGCTTGACGGAAATGTAACTGTTACAGGCACTCTAATTACAGGCACAAAAGGTGGTGGTATGGCATCATTTGGCGGTACTGTTAATGCTAAGGGCTTAATTCATTCAGAAGATGATATTACAGCCGGATCAATCAGTCTGCAGCACCATGTTCATACTGGTGTTCAAGGTGGTAGCGAAAATACAGGAACCCCAAGTTAATGAATATATCAGAAAGAATAATCCCAGTATGGTCATTTGACAAAGGTTCATGGTATAGAACCGATGATCTTTGCAGTTTATTTGACAATATTGTTTATTGTCATGATAAGTCGTATCGATGTACTTCGGCTGAAGACATACTTGGAGTTAAATGTTATTACATACAGAAAGACGGTTTATTCCGTCTTTTTGATTTTTCGGCCAGCCATATTTGCAGAAAACAGTTAAAGAGGCTTGAGTATTTATGCAGATGTTCTTAAACAACTCACTTGTAACGGCAGATATGAATGACAGCCTATCAAGAGCTGTTGTTATCAGCCTGTTCACATGGAGACGTGCAGACACTGGAGATGTTTATGACGGTTCTAATAAATACGGCTGGTGGGGTGATACCTATCCTGTCGAGCCAGGTGACAAAATTGGCTCTAAGTTATGGCAACTCTTAAGACGTAAACTGACTGATGATGTTATAGCAGAGGTTGAAGAGGTTTCAAGAGATTCTCTTCAGTGGATGATAGATGACGGTATCTGCTCAAATGTAGATGTATCTGTAGAGCGTTCTGAAATTAACAGAGTGAATATCAGTGTTGTATTAACAGTTGACGGTAAACAGACAAGTTATAAGTTTAAAGAGGTATAAATGAATACTTTAAGGCCAAAATTGAGTGACATCATCACAAGAATTGAGAATGATGCAAAATCACGCTTAACTTCAGAAGAATTAAGACGCTCTGACTTATCTGTTTTTATCCGTGTCATTGCTGGTGTGTCTCATTCAATTTATGCTGCACTTGATTATTACAAAAATCAGCTGTTTTCTGATTCAGCTGAAACGGCTTATCTTGAAAGGCGAGCTTCTATTTTCAATCTGACTAGAAAAACAGCAACGAAAGCAACGGGAGAAGTTAAGTTTAAGTATTATAACGACGTTGTGGATGTCCCTGTAGGCACCCTGTTGCAGTCTCAGTCTGGTATACAGTATCAAACCACTTCAAGCCCAAATTCAGAAGGAATTACTTCGGTAAAAGCAATTCTATCTGGTAAAGCTTATAACCTTAACAAAGGCAATACACTTGATCTTGTCAATTCATTAAAAGGTGTTGCCAATGCGATAGTACATTCAGATATTGCTGGCGGAATAGATGCAGAGACAGATGATGAGTTAAGACAACGCATTCTTTTTCGTACTCAGGAACCACCAAGACAGGGAACTAAAGCTGATTATATTGCCTGGGCAAAAGAAGTTACAGGAGTTGGTTTTGCCTGGTGTTTTCCTAAAGAATTAGGTGTTGGAACTGTTACAGTAAGATTCTTATGTAATGATTATTCAATGCCAGACACTGCACTTATAAATAAAGTTCAGAAACATCTTGAAAGTAAAGCTTCAGTTTTAGCTGCTATCTATGCTGTAGCGCCTGTAGAGCAGAAAATTAATTTCAAATTAAAAATAACTCCTTCAACGCTGGCTGTTAGAAACGCCGCCGTAGAAGCTATCCATAATCTTTTCAAATCTGAAGCTGAGCCCGGTGGCACTATATATCTGTCTCATATTCATCTTGCCTTATCATCCGTAGCTGATGAGATTGATCACACCATTATTGAACCGGCAACAGATGTAGTTGCTCAGTCTAATTCTTATCTGCCTACCGTGGGAGATATAACATGGGAAGAGTAAGTTTCACAACTGATAACTATTATGATGCAATGAAAAAACTGTTACCGCAAGGACCAGCCTGGGAACTTGAAGACAACACTTTCTTCATGAAGATGTTATATCTTGCTGCTCTTGAATTTGCACGGCTTGATGCTGACATTTCTAAAATGATTGATGAATCTGATCCTCAGTCAGCCTCAGTAACTCTTTTAGACTGGTTTCATCAATGGGGTATTCCTGAAGAATGTCGATCTGAAGATGATGATCTCGAGGTTTTAAGAACCCAGCTTTTAATTAAGATCAGAACATTAGGCCTTACATTTCAAGAGCTTGTTTATCTGATAGGACAGTCATGCGGTTATTCTGAAACGAAGATTGATTCTAAACATGTTTTTACAGTTGCATCGACTGTCGATGACGCCCTTTATTCAGAAATATGGGCTAACTGGTTCTATACAATTAACGTCGAGAAAGTTAATTCCATTCCTTTTAAAACCACTTCAAGAGTATCTGAACGTCTTCAGAAATGGGGAAATGAGCTATTTGAGTGTTTAGTTAAACACTATACACCGGCTCATACTTCAACAATTTTCACTTACGGTAAATAAGGAAAAATATATGTTTAACGGATATAAAAAAGACATTGCAGCTGCAGCACCAAAAATTGAAGAACTGCAGGAAGGATATCCAACAGAAGGAAGTCCTTCGCTTGGTATTCCCGCAACTCAGCCTGGTGCAGCATGGTTTCATATGATAACTACTGAGCTTCTTAATGCTATAAAAAAACTTGGAGTTACACCTGACAAGAATTCTCTCGATCAACTTGCAACAGCTATCTTAACTTTAAAATTTCCAACAGGAACAGCATTTGAATATTTAAGAGATAAAAATTATTCTAAGAATGATATTGTCTTTACCGACGAACGTCTATATCTCTGTATGGCAAATAACGGTCCTGCCTCATCAGTTGTTAAGCCAGGTACTAACGATTCTGTCTGGCAAAAATTTTCTCTTAAACAGGATGTATTAGCTTTAGTTCCAGATTCCACCACTACTGTAAAAGGTATTGTTCAGCTAAGTGACAATATTACAGCAGATGCTTCAAGCATTACCAAGGCTGTAACTCCACACGCAATTGTTCAGCAGAATTATGCTAAATCTATCAACGGCACTAAGCCAGATACATCCGGTAATGTATCCATAACGCGTGTAGATTCGGCCGCATCAGCTGACAGTGCAACAAATGCCACTCATGCTACAACAGCAGATGGTTCAACTAGAGCAAATTATGCAGATAGCGCAGGTACAGCTGGCTATGCCTCTCGTTCAGCTAATAACGGTAGCTTCTTTATCAACGGATACGAGGTAAGCGTTGGCTAATGGCAACAATTAAAATCAATTATGGTGGCACTACCTATTCAATGGTAAAGACATCATCAAAGATAACATCTCCTAGTGTAGCTGTTGATGGTGGATGGATTCCATGTTTTAAAGGTGATAGGTTCGCTGAAGTTACTCATGGTGACAGAATATATACATTATCACCCTTAATGGTTAATGGCTATCGTATGGCTTGTGGAAGTAGAGTAGCTTTCAACGGTACTATTTATGTACATATTAAGTATGAGATTAGTTATATAGGTGGCGGAAGTGCATCTCAATGGTTTATAGAGGTAAAGCCTTCTCCAAGTGCTTCTACAAGTATGCCAGGCTATTCATGTACCCTAAGTAATATTATTTGGAAGCCTTATAAAACTTACAAGAACGATAGTTATTCGAACGGTCTTCCCGGAGGTATGCAAATAAATCAGCCTCTTATTGCTACTTACACAGTGTTTAATGCTAGTGGGGTTGTTAAAACTGGTAATATTAATAAACAGATTTATATTGATCCTACAGGAAAGACAATAGGCACTTATGAAGAGAAAATTGCAGTATAGGTAAATATATGAAAATTAGTTATAAATCAGTTTCTTATTTTGGACAAAAACGAGAGAATTTACACTTTATTGATTTATCTGTAGATGGCAAAAACTACGGAAACTTAATCATAGCAATTAATACAGAATTAGGTGCAAAACTCAATAACTACTGCTTAGAGAAAGAACAGGCGATTGAGGTTGAAAACACAGGCGAAGATCTAACTTTAATTGCTGTAGATGGTGATTCTTTACTTTTAAGTATCAAAGATGCTGTATATGTGTACTTTGATACCGTGGCTCAGCAAAAGGGATTTACAGGATACTTAGACTGTTTGGCATCTGCGAACTCAAACGATGAGAACAAAGTCCGTTATTCTCTGATATTTAGCTCATGGATTGATGAGAACTTAGCAATCTTTAATCAGATTTGTGAAGACTACAAAAATGAAAAGATTGACAATCTATCCATTGATTATGTAACAGAAAATTTTACAGATATAAACTGGGATGCCAAAGTAGATAGCAAATTATCTATATTAGAAAATGCTGTGTCTGACTTAGGTGGTGTTATATCTGACATGAATACAGATGACACTACAACCGAAGATGCGATCGCAGAACTAGGATCAATGATTTCAGATATTTATACTCAATTAGAGGAGTTAAAAAAGAATGGTTAAATTTTATTTAATGCGCATTAATCGTGGAATTATGACTATTGACGAAGTACCAGCTTTATGGCGTGAAAAGGTAAAAACACTTTTAAAGGAGGCTGTGAAGAAAAAATAATGTACACAAGACTTCATGCAGATGAAAACGGCATTGTTGGCAAGGGCGTTAAGTTCGAGCGCATCAGACGTGTCACTGGTTATCTTGTTGGCACCCTAGACAGGTTCAACGATGCTAAACGAGCTGAGGTTCGTGACAGAGTTAAGCACATGCATGCGTAAAAAATGATAATTATTTATAAAAAATAAGCACTGAATATGCACTACAATAGTGCATATTTAAGAGTGATGAAGCGTGACAAGCGCACAAATAGACAATAAAAATCTTTTAAATCAAATAATTAAATATATTTCTGTTATCTCGTCCTGGGCACCATTGAGAAGAAGACAGCACAGGCTGTCTTTTTTATTTTCGGCCTATCTGCCTTAAGATTTTCTCCTGAACCTCAGGTGGCAGTGATCTGAACCTTTCAACAGAATTATCCAGATTCTTCTGGGCGTTTATCTCTCTGTCAATGAGTGAGCTTAAAAGCTCCTTTTCAAGAATAGCCTGTTCTCTTTTTCTGTAGCTCTGCTGAGATTTCTTATCAAGTTTTAGTACCTTGTATTCTCTTGATACGTTTTCGGATATGAAGTCAGGAGTGCTGCTGTACACACAGTATCAAGATCTGCTTTTATAAAATTAATCTGTTTTATCATTATTGATTATAAAATTTTATAATCAATCACACAGAATGATCTAGTAAGTTTAGTTATGATCCGATTTTCGACAGTTGTACTAATGTACAATTCTCCAAGTCATTGATAGATAAGACTTGGAGGGTATTTCCTTTCTTAATCGTCAACAATCATTTCTGGCGACGTTTTAATTTTTTCAAAATATTTTTTAGGGTATCTTTCATAACAATCTGCTTGCCTAATTCTTTAAGGTCAAAGCATTCGAGAAGTTCTGACATCAGCTCACTGTTGTCGTAGTCAGGGGCAAAGGCCTGACCTTCTGCTATGCTGATTAAGCTCAGCTCTCTAATAGCATCGAGTATCTCAGGTACAGTATATTTGCCATCAGGATATTTAAGATTATCGATATGGTGTTTTGCAATCTTTCTTTCTATGCCTCTGATAAGAAGTAAGGCCATAAAACAGGTCTGAAAGTGAGCTACAATTCTTGAGCCTTTATTATGATAGAAAGGACGGAATTTGAGGTTGGTTTTCATAATGCGGAAACACTCTTCAATCTCCCATCTTCTCTGGGCAATGGCAATGATTTGCTGAACAGAGCACTGTTCTTTAAACAGGTTGGTGGCGGTGCAGTAAAAGCCGTCATACAAAGCATCATTCTCGGCTTTCTGCTTATTGATAGTAGCCTTGGTCTTTGTGGCTTTCTCTCCATTGTCCGTAGTATGATCCTGAGATACATAAGCACGAGGAGATGTATCACGTTCATACTTGTAGGAGCCACTGTCAATCATCTTTTCAGCACGCTTTAACTTACGCTGTCTTAAAGCTCTCTGATAGTCCTGGTACTTCAGAGAAAAGGTCATGATTAGTGGGTCCACACCATTAACTTCGGTCTACCTACATAATCTAAAATTGCCCCTTATTTAGCATTCAAAAATATTCATACCCCCTACACTTAAAAACGCAGCAATTTCGCTGTTATTTTTATGGAACCTGAAAATGAATCAGGGAAAAATTATGAATATATATCTATTAAGGCAATTATGCCTGACGATCCTCTCCGGAAAGTCTTTAAATGAAACTAAAGCTCAACTAAATGTAGCCCGCTCCACAGTCATCAGATACAAGAAGAAACTAAGAGATGCAAAGATCATGTCTTAATTGGCTCTTAATGATGATGAATTTATAAGAGCAATGTATGGAGCAAAAGCTGTTGTAGAGAAAAAGCCCAGCAAGACGACTGTTCATATTGGTAAAGACAATCCAAATCACACTAAGAAAGATATTTACGATGCTGATTTTAAGGCTTATGCCAAGAGGTACGCTGAAGATCATAATGTGAAGAAGTCTGATATTTACGTTGACTACGTAAAGGACGCTACAGCTCTCGGTAAGTCATACCTCTATAGCAGTTTTTTGAAAATGCCTGTATACAAAAAAACAGACTGGCAGCTTAAGATAATACTGTCAGGCTGTTTTTGACTTAGCAAATATTACTGATCTCTCTGATCTTCAACTCGACGTGTCTTCTTTTCACATCTTGCCAGTGTGCCCACAGGAGCAATAGCTACGTGAGGTGTTACACCGAGCTTTGATTTTGCAAGTTTTGCAATGGTCCTGGCTGTTTCTGCAAAGTCAACACGACCTTCAGCCTCAGCTGTAATGTGAAGCACATCTTTGTGGGTATCAGCATCTCTTGCAAGAATAATTCTGTACTCACTGCCAACACCGTCAACCATGCCTAGAATACCTTCAATCTGGCTTGGGAACATATTAACGCCGTGGATTTTGAACATATCATCGCTTCGACCCTGAATAATACCCAAACGAGGATACTTACTGCCACATGAGCACTCACCCGGAATAATTCTTGAGAGATCGTGGGTTCTAAAGCGTAACAGTGGAGCTCCTTCCTTAACAAGAGTGGTGATTACAATTTCACCTGGCTCACCGTCAGGAACTCTCTTTCCTGTAACAGGATCAATGATTTCTATGTATACAAAATCATCCCAGTAGTGTATACCGTTCTCAGCTTCACAGCTGATACCGATGCCAGGACCGTAGATCTCTGTTAAACCGTAGATGTCAAAGAGTTTAATCCCCAGATTCTTTTTGATGGTATTACGCATCTTGTCGCTCCAACGTTCTGATCCGATAACACCCTTCTTTAAAAAGATCTGATCGCGAATACCGCGACGTGTTATTTCCTCTGACAGAAGTAGGGCATATGATGAGGTTGCACATAAAACAGTTGATTTTAAGTCCATCATCATGGTCAGCTGTTTATCGGTATTGCCAGGTCCCATAGGAATTGCCATTGCACCTAACTTTTCACATCCTGCTTGAAAACCGATACCTGCAGTCCACAGACCGTAGCCTGGAGTGATATGAATTCTGTCTGTCTTAGTAATGCCTGCTGTTTCATAGCAGCGTGCAAACATGGTTGCCCAGTCGTCAACATCCTTTTTTGTATAGGGAATGATCACAGGGCGACCTGTGGTACCGGATGATGAATGAATTCTGACAACCTCGCTGTCATCTACAGCCTGAATTCCCAATGGGTAGGCAAATCGTAAATCGTCTTTGCATGAAAAAGGAATTCTGTCAAAGTCATCCTGATTTTTACAGCCTGTTATACCCATTTCACGGTATTTTTTGCCATAAAAACTGTCTGTTTTTATAAGTCTTTTAATCTGGCTGTCAACCTGTGACAACTGTTTTTCACTGAGCAGCATATTCTTCACCTACCTTTATTCCTGCAGCAAAGGCTTTCTTGTTGATGTCAACAAACTTTGCTTTTACTTTTTGTTCAATTTCTAAAATCATGGAGTCTTTGCTGATACCTAAAAGACCAGCACCGGTTGCCACTCCAAGAATAATGATGTTAAAGAATTTGGATGAACCAAATGGTTTACAAATTTCATCAGCATCTACCACACAGGTTTTAACCTTGTGTGACTTTAAAAACTCAATCATCTTTGTGCCGTCATAACCGGTACCATTTAAAGATTCGGTAATTGGTTTTACTGGATGAGAGTTTACAATCACACTTCCACCAATTTTCAGAAAGTGTAAGTTGCGTACAGCTTCAGCAGGCTCAAAGGCTAAGATTAAGTCAGCCTTACCATCAGGAATTAATGGTGAGAATGCCTTATCACCGATTCTGACATGACTGGTAACTGAACCACCACGCTGTGCCATACCAATAGTTTCAGCTGAATGAACGATATTACCTTCTCTCATAGCAGCTGAGGCTGTAAGTTTTGAGGCTAGAACTGTACCTTGTCCACCTACGCCACATATAAGAATGTCTTTATTCATGTTCTACCTTCTTATCTGTTTTCTCAGCTGTTTTTACTTCACATGTGCATTCATCACCATTACTTGCAACAGCTTTATGAGGACATACCTGAGAGCAGAGCGTGCATCCTGTGCACAGACTCTCATCAATGGTTACCTTACCGTTGTTAATGATGGTAGCAGGACACCCTAACTGCTTGATGCAGATCTTGCAGTCTTTGCACTTTTCAGTCACAGTGCACTTTTTAGTACTCTTTACGATAGAAATACATGGTGACTTAAAGATAATCGCTTTAACGCCTTTGATAGCGGCGCATTCTTTTACAGCTGCAACTGATTCTTTAAGATTTAAAGGATCAGTTTTAACTACCTTTTTAACGCCTATGCCTTTTAGTACAGCTTCAATATCAACTTTGTCCACAAAGTTGCCCATGAGGTTAAAGCCAGTACCTGGGTGAGGCTGATGACCTGTCATGGCAGTAGTAGAGTTATCCAGAATACAGATAATGATATTAGCTTCATTGTAGACGGCGTTGACTACACCTGTAAGACCTGAGGCAAAGAATGTTGAATCACCGATAAAAGCAAAAGAGGTAGCTTCTGGATCAACAAAGTTAAAACCCTGAGCCATAGTGACACCACCGCCCATACACAAGCAGGTGTCAACCATATCTAATGGTTTGGCATTACCTAAGGTATAACAGCCGATATCACCACAGAAGTAAGTCTTCTTTTTGCGCATTGCAACTTTTACAGCATAGAATGCTCCACGGTGTGGACAGCCTGCGCATAATACAGGAGGACGAACTGGCAGTTCAGGAGTCTGTGCAATAAACTTAATCTCTTTGGACTCAATGCCGTAGAACTTATCAAGAATTGAAGATACCTTGAGTACAGATAATTCACCTGAGTGAGGAACATCTCCTGTAAGTTTGCCTCTTACGTTGAGCTTTAAGTGATGACGACCTGCTACTCTTAACAGCTCTTCTTCAAGATAAGGGCTTAACTCTTCAAGACAAATAATTTCATCAAGATTAGATACTGCATTTAGGATAAAGTCTTCAGGTAAAGGATAGGGGGTTGCAATCTGAATCAAGCATACATCATCATGCTCAATCTGGTATTCTTTAGCATAAGCATAGCTTACACCAGATGCTAAGACAGCTTTCTTACAACCATCTTTTTTACCAGTTATGGTATTAAATCTGTAGGAGCTTAGATCTTTTCCATATTGAACATTACGTTCTTCAATTAACGCATGGTTTTTATTTGAGAGCTTTGGGAAAATCACCCATTTACTTGAGTCTTTTACAAAGCCTTCATATGGTTTGACCTTGTAGTTCTCATCAAACTCAATTGATGCATAACCGTGACATACACGAGTAGTAGGACGGAGAATTACAGGAGTATGGTATTTCTCTGACAACTCGAAGGCATCCTGAACCATGCAAAAGGCCTGCTCAGGAGATGCCGGATCAAGTACAGGAATTCTGCAAAATGAAGCAAAGCGTCTAGTGTCCTGCTCTGTCTGAGAGGAGATAGGACCTGGATCGTCAGCAACAGCTATGACCATGCCTCCTTTTACGCCTACATAAGCTAAGCTCATTAGTGGATCAGAGGCTACATTAAGCCCCACCTGTTTCATGGTCACCATTGAGCGCGCACCAGAGTAAGCTGCACTTGTAGCAACTTCCATCGCAGCTTTTTCGTTTACAGACCATTCAAGGTGTACACCGTCATGTGGTGCATGAAAAATTGATTCTATGATCTCGGTTGAGGGAGTTCCAGGATAACCTGCAACTATTTTTACACCTGAGCACAAAGCTCCTGCAGCAATTGCGCTATTGCCCATTACATAATCTTTACGCATGTGTGATTCTTTATATTGTTATTCTTTATAGTATCGTATGTGCTTTCTAGTAATGACATTAAATACAGTACTTGCTCATTACTTTATGCAGTAATAATAACCTTTTAAAGATAAAAAAACTAAGAACGTGACATCATAGTGGCAATGCTTGTTTTTAGTGCACTAAAGGGAAGTAATTTGATGGAGTTTAGGAAAATCTAATAAATAAAAGCTCTACATGGTGTAGAGCTTGAAAAGCAACTTTTAATTTCTTTGAAAACTTTGTTAGTAGAGCCTATTTAAGATCTCATCATCAATCTTAAAGGTATGTTCAACTGCAGGAAAAGAAGAGTCTTTAACTTCTTTTGCATAGTTATCAAAAGCTTCTTTCATGGTTTTGCCAATCTCAGCAAAGTGCTTTACAAACTTAGGAGAGAAGTCCTGATACATACCTAACATATCCTGATATACAAGAATTTGTCCGTCACACTCTACACCTGCACCGATACCGATGGTTGGAATTGAGAGCTTTTCAGTTACGATAGCAGCTAACTTTGCAGGAACGCATTCAAGTACAATTGCAAAAGCACCAGCCTCTTGTAATGCCAAAGCATCCTCAATTAAGTCTTTGGCTGCTTTTTCAGTCTTGCCCTGAACCTTATGTCCGCCAAAAGCATTTACTGACTGTGGAGTCATACCCAAATGACCGCAGACAGGAATACCAGAGGAAACAATTCTTTTTACAGTAGCAGCAACCGCTCTTCCTCCTTCAAGTTTCACAGCATTAGCTCTGCCTTCTTTTAAAAGACGGCCAGCGTTAATCAAAGCCTGTTCAGCATTTACCTGATAAGACATAAAAGGCATATCTGCGATGATAAGTTTGCTTTTACAACCACGAGCTACAGCACCTGTAAAAGTTATCATGTCATTGACAGTTACAGATAAAGTATCCTCATAACCTAAAATAACATTGCCAAGTGAATCTCCTACTAAGATCGCATCTACATTTGATGCATCGATGATTTTGGCTGTTGAGGCATCATAACAGGTAAGACAGGCGATTTTTTGTTTTTCATGTTTCATCTTGGCAAAGGTAGCAACTGTTACTTTCATTTATTTTTGTCCTCTGAAAAAAGTAAGTTTTTAATCTCGTTATAATCCTTTTGAGGATTTATATTTTTAGAAATCTTATAAAGCTTTTGACTGAGTAACCTGTACAGATCAATGTCATTATCATTAAGACAGTTCATATGCTTTTTTAATGTAATAGCATCATTTCTTAACACAGGTCCTGTAAGAGCATGAGTGACACCTTGTGCGATGATGTTATTAGCATTGTTAATAAAGAGGGGCGTGAGGGCTTTTAAAGCATCATCTTTTGAAAATCCACATTCGCACAATAAGTCCTGTCCCATGGAAAACAGACCTACCACACAGTTACTTACAAGCACAGATGCTAAATGATATTTTGCTTTTAAATCATCAGGGGAGGCATCAGAGCTTAATACTGTGTGTTGAATACCAGTTTCATTAAGAAGGAACTTTATTTTTTGAATACCAGTATTAGATCCTTCTAATGTAAAAAAAGCCTTTTGAATGGAATCTATTGAAGTCTCTCTTGAATTAAAAGCAAGCATTGGATGTAAAGACACTGTATCTGTAAGCTCTGAGCTCTTTTTAAATGCCGAGATTGCAGATAAAACACCTGAGCAATGGACTAATAACTTGTCTTTTAAAGCTTCTTTTCCTAATAGATACAATTCTTCATCCACAAAAGAAATGACTGAATCAGGCACAGTGACAAAAATGAAGTCTGAATTTTTGACAAGTTCAGCTATAGAGTTTGCGACTTTTGGTATGCAAGCTGTTGCTTGATTACAGGATATCTTTTTTAGTAAGGAAATAGTCTCGTTTGCAGAGGTTACATGCTTTGAGTAGATAGAGGAGAGAGCAAGTAAATTGATGCCTTTATGCACATAGTATTCATAAAAGAATCTTGAAAGAGAAGAGCCTACTTTTCCAGCACCAATAAAACCAATCATTAACTTATCCTTATATTTGATTTATAGCTATCGATGTAGGAGAAAGATGCTGCATGAAGCAGCATCTATTTTCAATTTAAGAGCTTAGAAATAAAGATTTAATTCAAAAGACTAGTTAGTCTCTTTGAAAGAATCATCTTCAATTCTAAATGAGGTGCTCTGCTCGACAGCACGCTTAATCTCAAGTCTCTGTCTGTCTAGTTCAAGCAGCTTTGATACCATCTTGTCAGCTTCCTCTCTAAGGTTCTTAGAGCTCTTATACATAGGAAGCTGTTTTAAGATCTTACTCTGTAGAACTTTAATCTTATCACCTGTAGTCTTCATCTTAAGATAGCGCTGCATGTCGTAAGATTTTAACTGGCAGAAAATTAAGCTTTGAGGATATCTTTCCTCATTTAAGGTTCTAATCACAGCAAAGCACTGACCTGCAATCACATCAGTTCTGTCATCGTTAAAGTAACCTACCTTTCCGATGGTACCTTTAATTGAGAGTACAATGTCACCTTTTTGCAGACGGCTGCGCTTTGCACGAGAATCATCTGAGCTTACTCTGATTTCTTTTTGTACATCAGACATCACACCTGTCTGCGGAACATCATTTAAATTTAGCTCATGAACAATTTCAGTGTTCTTTACTACATCAGGATCTGCTGCTGAGCATACCTGAGCGCGATAAATCTGAGCGATGTTCTCAAGCTTTAACTCACCCTTTTCAATGTAGCCTACACTCTCTTCATGCTCAGGACCTGCAACATAGCAGCTAGGATCAAATAAGCACTGATCATCATTTAATTTCAAGGCGTCTAAGAAAACGCTATGACCGGTCTTTTCACCTGCTAAAACTTCTTTTAACTCTGTAGCAGCGTTCTCATTTAGAACATTATGCTGTCTGTCTGAGAGTACTGAATCAAGACAGTCTTTTCCTGATAAATCTAAGAAACTTACCTCGCCATATATAGATGTAGTATCAAATACCATTGCACACATAGGGAATGGTACCTGTCTTGTAAAAAACTTAGGCAGATTTACAACGGCCTTTAAGTGACCTTCGTTAATAATTCTCTTTCTAAAGGTAGTAGCCTCTGACTGGCTTAAATAGGTAACAGAATTGTGTACAAACATTACGAAGCGTCCTTTTACAGATTTGCTCAAAGCCTGGTAATGATTTACAGCACGATTGAACCACTCAGCAATACCCTGAGGATAGATGTTTAAGAAAGAGAATCCACCTGAAAAACTCTTATCCTCTAAAGCATGGAAAGTAGTTGCAGTAATAGGATTAGTTAAATTGTAAACTAATGATCTGCATAGTTTTTCAGCATAAGAATCTAAGCTAAAGTGGAATCTTTTTTCTTTGTCTGCTACTTTGAAAACATCAACTTTGCAGTTGTTTTCAAACTGAAGAGCATATTCAGCATATGGGTTGTAGTTGTCTAAAAACATTACAGAGCGGCTCTTGGCATTGCTATCTTCTGTAATACCGCCTGCAACATATGAAGTAAAAACGCCAGTTAAGCGGGACTCGATAAAGAACTCAGCATGCTCTTTTAAAAGTTCAGCCTGTAATTCTGTAAAGAAATTAACTCTCTTTAAGTTGTCATTAAACATCTCAAAGCGCTGTGTATATAATTGGAAGAACTGGCTTTTGAGCAACTGATAGGTAGGCTCATCCATGTGGTTCTTATCAATATATTTAGTTATATAAGTTGCGGCATCTTTTAGTTCATCCGGTGAGTATTTATCGCCGTACTCTTTTTGAAGACAAAACAGCAAGTCTTCCCTAATTGAACAGCTGTTTGCAAGTTTTGTAGAATCTGTTCTAGCTAAGTAGAAAAGGGTTGCAAGAGAAATTAGACAAGAGTTGTAATTATACCATTTCTCGCCTAAAGCACTTAAAGATTTAAACTTATCTGATTGTTCCATATTTAGATATATATGTTAGATGATAATAGCATTCACGAAGACAGAACAGTTGTGATAAACATTCTTCGCAAAATTAGTAAAACTGTTAGTAATTCTAACAGAATAATAGAGTATAAAGATATAAGTACTTAAAAAAAATTAAGTATTAACTATGTGTAATGATTTTACTTTTTTTATGAATTTTAGTGTGTTAGCATTCCTATAACAGGCTTTTATGCAGATATTGTGCGGAACACAGCTGTCACTACTAGGTATTTAAATTCACTTTTATTGTGAGAATTACAATCTTTTTTACTCATTCTTTAAAATTGGTAAAATAGAGACAGTTTTAATTAGAAGGTAAGAGAGTAAATGAGAGATCTGCTACAGTGCCGTGATGATATCGATAGAATCGATTCACAAATTTTAAAGTTATTACAAGAACGAATGGAAGTTGCTACTGATATAGCCAGTTACAAGTTAGCTCATAATCAGAGCATTACTGACAGCGTTCGTGAGCATTCAAAGTTACAGACTTTAAGAAATAAGGCTAAAGAGTTAGGTCTACCTCCATCTTACATATCAGATGTCTATAAGCTTATCATTCGCCATACCTGTTCTGTTGAGCAAGAATATATCGTAGCTAAAGCAAACGAAAGTTCTATCGACAGAGATACATCGGTTGCTTTCTTGGGCACAAAAGGTAGCTACTCACATGTAGCAACCTGCAGATATTTTGAAGGTTTCAAAGGCAAGATTGATGCTCATGGTTGTGGCTCTTTTTCTGAGATTGCCGGTTTAGTAGAAACAGGTAAATGCGAGTTTGGTGTTCTTCCAATTGAGAATTCAAGCTCTGGCTCAATAAATGATGTTTTAGATGTAATGCAAACTACTAAAGCTTCAATTGTGGGGGAAATCTTTGTACCAATCGATCATGCTGTCTTAGGCGTTGAGAATATTGATTTAAGTAAGATCACAGATTTATATTCACATCCACAGCCTGTAACACAATGCTCTCACTGGATTAAAGATTTGTTGCCCAATGTAAATATTCACTACACCAAGGCTACCACAGAGGCTATGGAAATTGTCTCAAAATTAAAAGATCCAGCTCATGTAGCCATCGGCAGTCATATGGCAGCTTCTTTTTATAACTTAGTTCCAATTTTCGACAACATTGCCAATAATATTCATAACTTCACTCGTTTTATTGTGATTTCTATGACTCCTATTACAGTGCCACAGTCAATCAGCGCTAAGACCTCAATCTCATTTAGTGTTCAGAAGTATCAGCCTGGTTCTTTAATTTCAGTGCTCTCCGAGTTCTCAAAGAGAAACATTAACATGACTAAGTTAATTTCTCGCCCAAAGATTGAATCTTCTCGTGAAACTTGGGAAGAGATCTTCTTTACTGATTTAGAGGGCAATATTGATGCTCCTGTAATGCAGGATATCTTAGAAGAAATTAAGCCTTTTACTAATTCATTAAAGGTTTTAGGTTGCTATCCTAACAGTGAAGTAAAGTAAGACTTTACGGCAAGTTTATAATTGCCAAGTTAGTAAAAGTTAAGTTTGTAATAAAGTCAAAAGAAAACTCTCAGTGTGAAGCACATTCTGAGAGTTTTTTACTATGTTATTCATGAGGTTTTAGATTAGAGAGATTTATTTAGTTAATCTCTGTTTAAATAATCACTTGTTTAAACAAGCTCTTTTTTCCAAAGACCATGTAAGTTGCAGTAAGCATAAGCACATACTGCTTTGTCATCATCAGCTAGAGCAAAGACAGCCTCAGCAGCTTCATAGTCAGACTCAAGATATTTAATCTGTAAGCCTTGAACGGTCTCTAAGGCAATAAACTCGATATAGTGGTTTTCTACCATAGGATGTGGAACAGAGCCTACTTTTACCGTTACCTTATCGCCTTCTATGGTAACTGCAGGGACGTGCTTTTCTACAGCTGCATCGACTTCACCCGGAATTAACTCCTTCATGGGGTTGCCACAGCAGACTACATTAACAGAAGAGTCCTTTAGTTTGGTAATGATATTACCGCAGGTTTCGCATTTATAAAATTTAACTGTCATTTGCATGTGTCCTATATTTAGTGATTTATAAAAAACTTCAGCTTTTAATCAAGCTTTGTTAATACTTAATACAAAAATTTGTGTTCTAAAAATTAGATGTTCTAAAAAGGTAACCAGCTTTAAGTAAGCGTTTTTTTAGTTTAGTAATAGAACCTTTTATAACTTAAGTATAAAGGAAAATATTCAGAAAATACACTATTAGTAATAATTACTAATAAGAAAAATTTAAGATAATTTGACTAGATCACAGAAATTTAAGGCCTTTTTGAGCTTGTTGCTAATATATTTATCAACTGACCATTTTTAGCAGAAAATAGTGTGAACTGTAGCAAGATCGGAAAGAAGGTTTAGTCTAGACTATTGATATTAAAAAATCAGCCTGTGAGCTTTCGTTTACAGGCTGTTAACTTTGGTTAGTTCTGTTTTTAAATTTTATCTTTCAGTTCTGTTCCAAACACGGCATTTGCTGAACAGATCCATCTTCTCATCATAGAAAGAGGTGTTCACATCAAGAATACCTAACAGGCCGTGGAAGAAGTTGTCCTGAGAGAACCTCTGGCTCATTGCTTTATTGTTCAGGCAGTTTAAGTCCATATGATGATCTTCAACAAAAGAGTTTGCAAACCAGGTCATCATTGGAACTTCCTTCTGGTAATCGGGAGCAATTGCATATGGGGATCCGTGCAAGAACAGACCATTCTCACCTAAGGATTCACCATGGTCAGAAATGTAGAACATAGCTGTACCGAAGTCTTTTTCATATGGTTTTAACTCATCTACTACCTTACTTAAGATGTAGTCAGTGTAGTAAAGAGTATTGTCATATGAGTTTACAATCTGCTCTACTGAGCAGTTTTCAATATCACTTCTTTCGCAACTAGGCTTGAATACTTTCTTATCATCAGGAAGTCTTTGGAAATAAGTAGGACCATGGCTTCCGATTAAGTGCAAGAAGATCACGGTGCTCTTTTTGTTTTTAGCTGCTTTTGCTACACGGGTATGCAGACGCTTTAAGAGAACCTCATCATAGCAAGAATCAGAGGAGCACAACCCTTTGAACTCAGGATCTGATGGTAATAGATCCTCATTAGGTATTCTGTCACAAACACCTTTACAACCGCCATCATTGTCGTACCATGCTACGTCATAGCCTGCGTATTTTACGACATCAACTAATGAACTTGAGTTCTTAGCCTTAGTTTCATCATAGTTAGTTCGCTTCATATTAGAGAACATGCAAGGCACAGAAACGGCTGTTGCGGTACCACAGCTTTGTACAGGTGAGAATTTAGTAAAGTTATCTAGATTCTCTGTAAATGGGGTGGTGTTTCTATCATAACCGTTATGTTTGAAGTTTTGAGCGCGAGCAGTTTCACCTAAAACTACTACAAAGATCTCAGGTCTTTCCTCTGGATTATCGATAATTGAATCGCCAGCTAATTTCTTAAATTCAACCTTGGTTGGGAAATAGGTATCTTTTAGTGCTTTATAACCAAACCATACAAAGTTATAAGGAGAGATTTCCTTTCTTAAAATTGGATTGTTTCTGCCAATTGAGGCATAGTTCTGATAATAAGCACTACCAATGCCAACAATAGTTAAAAGCGCAACAGCAAAAATTAGAACTCTGCATAAGAAGGCTCTTAAGATAGTCTTAGGCCATCTGATTTTTACAATCCATAAAATTAAGGCAGGGATCACGCCAAAGACAACTGCATTAAAAATTGACTCAAATGAAATGTATGATTTTGCTTCTCCTGTATGGGTTTGCAGAAGATTTATCATCATGTCATAGTCAAAAATGGTTCCATATCTGTAGGCAAAATGACCGGTGATAGCTCCGGCTATGATTAGAATACCTAATGCTACTTTAAAGACATATTTAAATAAGAAGCATAAAAAGATAATTGATAGTGCCGAAAACAACACTAAAGGCGGTGTGAGCGAGAATATAAATGAAACATTATCAGAGTCGTCTAAGATTCTGTAAAAGTGACTTAATATCTGTACATTTAATACAGTTGCATAATAGATAGTAACAGCATAGAAAACTACATACCAAGGCAAGGTAAGGTTACGTAGTTTTGTAAAAATTGCTTTTAAGTTGAAATCAGCAAGTGTTGGTATAAATTTTTTTATAGTATTCATTTTTATCAAATTTTGTTTAAAAAATTTCTTACTTTTAAGAAAACAATTGTTTGAAGTTAAAGAAATATGTAGTTTGAATAAGCTTTAAAACAGATCGAGTCCTTTGATTAAAATTCACAGAAATAAAAAAGAAAAGCGGTTTAAAGTCGCTTTTTATTCATAAACAACGCTTTTAGACAAGAGATTTATAAAAAGGTTTAATCTTTTGTGTTAAGTTTGTGTTAAGTACACTAATTTGAGCCAATCTCAGTCAGGTTATATGCTTAAAAGCTGTTTATTAACAGCAATTCGTTGCTTCTTTTCACTGACACGTCTTAATTACTCTTAAAACCTGCTCTATTTAGATGAAAATTCTCATGCAATTTTGTGCAACGAGTCTTAAATCCGAGCTTTTAAAAAGACCATTTTGCCAGCTTCTTTCTAATTCCTTGATTTTTAGTAATTTTAAACTTTAGGTAAAAGCACCATGTTTGAAATGTGAGGCTAAATCTTCATAAAATGAAAACAACATAGAACTAGGGAAAAGGCGTGATGATGTACGTCATCACATAAATCATCTTACAGAGATAACAGATTAAAATTATAAGAATGAGTGCAACAAACATAATAAATGGAAAATTAAGACAAAGATGAGACCTACGTATGTTTGACCTCTAGGAGGGCTTTATGAAAAAGTTATCTATACTGATATTTGCTCTATCAGAACTCTATCCTTGAGTGGTCTATGCTTCTTCTAATGATGAAATAAGATCTATTGTAAAACCATGCATTGATAAGATTGTGTCCTCTGTAGAAGGTTCTGGTGACGGTTTTACAGATGATGATCTCATAAAGTGTGCCTCAGATCTTACACGTCAAAACAATAAAATCAGTATCTCAAAAGCTATCGCTATAGTAGGCTTTTATGCTGGTGAAGCCTATAAGCCACTTGATGATACTAGTATCAATAGTAAAGGAACATACTCAGGTAATAGTGAAACTCCTAGAACATAAGCTCCCACTCAAGTTGATGCGTCTGACGTCAACATGAGTGTAGCTCTTAACAGTAAGAGCTCACCTGTAATGAGTGAAAAAGACGACAGTAAAGATGTTGTAGTAGGAAGTTCTCCTGTTACAGATACAGCTCCTGTAGCAAAGGCTGTAGTAGTTTCCGCAGACAGGATCATGACTGACTATGAGCTAAATGAAGAAAAAGCTGATGATGTCTATAAAGACAGACGTCTGTGCATTAAAGGAAAGATCGGTAAGATTTCTGTTTTAGGTGACGAACCTTTTGTTGAAATGTCAGCTGACAGTTATGGCTTACGCAATGTTAAATTTACACTTGATAAGGGCAGGGTTAATGTTTTAGATGGCTTGCAAGTAGGCGATATTAAGGTAATTGAAGGTACTGTTGTAGGCTATACACTCTTTAAGGTATCGGTAACCGATCCTGTGCTGATAACTTAATTGTATGACAAAGAAAAAAGAGAGCCTAAGGCTCTCTTTTTGTCGATTTGTATCTTAAAGGAGAAGATTAGTTCTCTCTCTTTGATAATAACTTTAAGATCTCAACATATAACCAGCAAATGGTTACTAATAATGAGAAGGCATTGTAGTACTCAAAGTACTTTGGTAGACCTTCATCTACGCTTACCTGAATGTTCTCGAAGTCTAAAACTAAGCTGAATGCTGCAACGGTGCAAACTACTAATGAAACGATGATTGAGATTGGTCCTGTCTGAGGAATTAAGTTAGCGCCAAATAGTGAGAAAATCATGTTTGCAATGTAAAGAACGCAGATACCGCCAATAGCACCAGTGATGATTGAACGAAAACGCTGTGTTGGCACAATGATCTTAAACTTCCATAAAGCAAGCATAGTCATAACTACTACAAATGTAGACATCACAGCAGTTGAGACAATACCGGGGTACTGGATTTCAAAAATACCTGATAAAGAGCCTAAAGCACCACCTTCTAAAACAGCATAGATTGGAGCTGTGATAGGTGCGGCTGTTGGCTTGAAGATGGTTACTAAAGCTACAATAAAGCCTAGAATTACAGAACCTAACATTAAACCATTAGGTACCTGACCAGTGGTATAGACAGAGTTTATGGTGTAATTCATTGCAAAGTAGCCAATGATCAAGGTTAGTGCTACTAACACAATTGATTTGGTTGTAGTACCAGAAATGGTTGCACCAGCTTCAGTTCCACCGAAGTTGTATACACCTGCATTTTTTCTGATGACAGAGATGGCAGGATTTGATGATTGCATTTGAGTCTCCTTAAAAAAAGCATAATCTGCATAAATTTTGTTATTCTTACAGATCATAGACAGTAATGCATGAATTCTTGGCATTTATTTCACACATTCTAGATGTCATTATACAATACAACACTATTCTTATATGAAACTTAGTGATGATATATATTATTATCTGATACAAATAACTGTTTTGGAGCAGACATGGCTAATTGGAAAGATATCATTGGACCTTTAAAAAACACTGAAACCTTTAAACATGCTTATGCTTTTCAAAAGGCAAGAAGGGAGCAGGGAGTTACTGTATTTCCTCCTCAAAAGGATATCTTTAATGCTTTTGCCTATACTCCTTTTGATAAGTTAAAAGTAGTTATCTTAGGGCAGGATCCTTACCAGACTCCTGGTTTTGCCATGGGCCTGTCTTTTTCTGTAAATGTTGGTATTGAAATACCACGTTCCTTACAGAACATTTATAAAGAATTAAGTACTGACATTCCCGGCTTTCAAACTCCAGATCATGGCAATTTAATTCCATGGGCAAGACAGGGCGTGCTTTTATTAAACTCTGTGTTAACAGTTGATTGTGGAGAGTCTAATTCTCATCAGCATCAGGGATGGGAAGATTTTACTGATGGTGTCATCAGAGCCATTAACGACAGATGTGAGAACATCGTCTTCATGTTGTGGGGAAAACCAGCTCAACAAAAAGGTTCGCAAATTGATCAATTTAAACATTGCGTATTGCGAGCAGCTCATCCAAGTCCTCTGTCTGCAAGTCGTGGTTTCTTTGGATGCCACCATTTTTCTGCAGCAAATAATTATCTAATAGCTCATCATAAAAAGCCTATTGACTGGCAACTACCTTTACATTTAGAAGGTACTGAAGAGCTTTAGTATCTGATTACTTTGGTTATTTTTAAATATAATTGTTTAATACATTAGATGTAATATATACAAAGTTATAGGTATTAGGGATAAATGTAAAAAAATATGTAAACGATTACAATGAGTTTAAATATTATTTTTAAAATGTGATTTAAGCCTAATTATGTACCGCAAACAGAAAATGTGATGAATATCTCATTTTAGCTAGGGTGATTTTGCTATTATGACGTTGCTATGTAGTTTAGATGGTTTTCATTCCCCAAATGAACCATTAAGATGATAGCTTTCATAAAGGTGAATTGTCAGCTGTGTGCACTTTTTTTCGCACACAGCCTTATTTTCAAAAATTCCTTCCTAAAAATAATTCCTTGATTTAATTGAATAATATAGTGAACATTTTGGTAAGTGGGATGTTTTGCTATCTTTATGTATTTGTTTAATACATTGTTAATAATTTTTTGATGTTTTTCACAACATTTAAAATGCCATTCTTTGAATAAAGCTTCTGACAGTTGTGTGTGTAAATTGATCTATTTGCGATTAAATTTTGTAATGTTGTGTTGACGATAACCGGATCTTTTAAGTCTTCAACCTTTAGACATTCACCTAAGTTGTACTCTTTAATGAATGAGCAAACACCTTTTTGGTTGTCAGCTATCTCTACAACTATTGAGGGAATGCCTGCTACGTTACGCTCTGTGTTCATACCACCTGCAGCACCTATTGCAAGATCGATATTTGAAAAGAGGCCCGGCATATCAGCGCAATGTCTTTGCACTGTGACGTTATCAAGTGTAGAGAGTAAGTCTTTAATTTTGTCATGATCTGGATTAGACATCCCTGAGAGAAAGGTAAATTCATAATTCTGATTTAAATTACCATTTTTAATACCTACTGCAGTATTGAGACAGGCATGGGCCGGATCTGAGCCCCCAAAGTTAACTAAAACTCTAGGTAGACCAGTTTTGGATACTGTGTGGGGGAGTTTTGAAAAAGCTTCTTTTACATAGTTGTAGTCATGACCTACGCAGAGAATACAATCGTTGTTAACTAATGACTGGTATTCTTTATCCTGTCTTAGTACCCAGGAATCAAAGAGCATATGACATTGATGTTTTCTGTTAACTAAATCGTCAATTACAACAACTTTTGTATAAGGGTAGAGTTGTTCTTCAAAGCTTGCATCTAAATAGTAATGATCAACGATGCAAAGTGCAGGATGAAGTGCTAATACAGATGATGCGAGTTTATCTTTAGAAGTTACGGTAATTTCAGAAAACTCTGTGCACAGAGGTAGCAAAGCTTCAGATAGGGAGTCACCTACAAGCGCAAGGTTATAATCTTTAAAGTAATTTAAGATTGTTTTTACTCTCATTAAGTGACCAGTGCCAATGATTTCATCAGCTTTTAATACAGCCACGATGGTAGGTTTTTCATTAGTCATTTTTAATTAACTTAAAGACATAAGCTCAATCAAGCATAAGTTCTTCTACAGCTTTTGCCATAGCACAGGCATAATCCCAATCCTCAGGAGTATCAATATCGATGACACGATGACGAGGCATTGCATAGCCAATAGACTGATAGTCTTTAGCATACTCAAAACATGATTTGTCATAAAAATAGAATAAACCACAGTCCTGATAACACTTTTGCAGATCCTGAGATCTCATAGGTGCAAATTTAGGCTCACGATATGACAAGTTACCATTGTCATCTTTGACAAAAGCTCTTTGAATAGGGAAAGGAAATTCACAGATACTGATAACAGATTTTGCATGAGCATTTTGCATGAGGTTGTAGGCTTCTTGTAAATGTTTTGCTTTTAAAAGGGGCGCTGTTGCATAAATACAGCAGACAGTATCTAAAGATGAAAAGGAGTCTTTTAGTTTTTGATAAGCATCTTTGACAACTGCAAAGGTACCTGTAAAGTCATCAGCCAGAGATTTATCTCTTAAAAAAGGAACTTCTGCTCCAAAAGATTTAGCAACTGAAGCTATTTTTTCATCATCGGTTGAAACTACGACTTTATCAAAAAGTTTACTTTCTAAGGCAGCCTTGATTGAATAACTGATGAGAGGTGCTCCATTGAACGCTTTAATGTTTTTTAAAGGAATTCTTTTAGAACCGCCACGAGCAGGAATAACTGCAATTTTACTCATAAAAACATACCTGTGAACTTACATACAAAGAGTTTACTCATTAAGGTTGTCTACAACGCTTTGAAGAGTGGCTGCTACCATCTGCATATCAAGTTTCTTTAAATTAGGATATAAAGGAATTGATAGAGTATGTTTAAAGAAATACTCAGCACCATCTAAGAGAGGGTAGTCTTTTAGTTTCTTGTAGTAAGGATGATCATAAATTGGTAAGTAATGGATTTGAACACCGATACCACGTGATCTTAAAGTTTTATAGACAGTATCTCTAAAATCTCCTTTAATACCTACCTGATAGAGATGCCATGAACTTATTGATTCAGGAGTATCAGCTACAGGCAAGGTCAAATTCTCACTGTCACCTAAAAGCTCTTGATAGTCATGAGCAATCTCACGGCGTTTTCTTAAGAGTTCATCAACTTTAGCTAATTGTGAAATACCTAATGCTGCCTGCAAATCTGACAGACGGTAGTTAAATCCCAAATCCTGCATTTCATAATAGTAAGCTGGCATATCTTTGTTCTCAAGAGCATCAAGATTATGCTCAATACCATGGGTTGAGAATTTGCGCATGAGCTTATACAAATTTTCATTATTGGTAAGGCACATTCCTCCTTCTGCTGTTGTAATGATTTTTACAGGATGGAAACTTAGGACAGTAATATCAGAGAACTTACAGGAGCCTATCATAGAGTCATGATAAATCGCACCAAAAGCATGAGCTGCGTCTTCGATTAGATAAAAGCCGTATTTAGCTTTTAGCTTAGCTATTCTTTCAAGATCAACAGCTCTACCTGAAAGGTGAACTGCAACCACAACCTTTGGTAATCTATGTTCTTTGTCAGCATCAATGAGCATCTGTTCTAAGCTATCAACATCAAGGTTACCTGTATATTTATCAACATCGATAAAGTCAACATCAGCTCCCTGATAACGGGCGCAGTTAGATGAGGCTACAAAGCTAATTGCACTTACAAAGACTCTGTCGCCTTTAGATACACCTAAAGCAATCATGGCAAGGTGCAAAGCTGAAGTACAAGAATTAACACCTACAGCAAAGTTGGCACCTGTATAGGTACAAACTTTGTCTTCAAATTCGGTGATTTTAGGACCGCAAGTGAGAAATGGAGAAGTAAGAACATCTCTTACAGCCTCCAGATCATCATATTCAATTGTCTGAGTGCTGTAAGGTATCATTTACTTTTCCTGTTTTTGTAAAAAGTCTCTAATTTCTTCTACATTTAAGAAGTTAGGATTATTTTTTGAATTGTACTCAAAGCCAAGTTCTACAGGCTTTCCCTGTTCACCTAGCATGGTAGTTTTATAGCAATCAGACGATCTGCTATTAAATGTAATTGAAGGACGAATGATAAAGAAGTCGTTAAACTCAATTACATGCATTGAATCATCTTTAGGACACATAAGTTCATGGATCTTTTCGCCTGGACGGATGCCTACTTCTTTTTGTGGAAGATTAGGAGCGATAGCTGTAGCTAAATCTACAATATTAATTGAAGGGATCTTAGGCACAAAAACTTCGCCACCGTGCATTCTGACTAAGGTCTTTAATACGAAGTTAACCCCCTGCTCTAATGAGATCCAGAAGCGTGTCATTTTCATATCAGTGATAGGTATGAACTCTGCTTTTTCAGCAAGTAGTTTCTTAAAGAAAGGTACTACAGAGCCACGAGATCCTGAAACATTACCGTAACGAACCACAGCAAATCTGGTTCTACCTGAACCTACTAAGTTATTTGCAGCTGTAAATAATTTATCAGAGCAAAGCTTGGTTGCTCCATAAAGGTTGATTGGATTAGCAGCTTTATCTGTTGAAAGAGCAACTACTTTTTCAATGTCATTAGCCATAGCAGCTTCAATAACATTTTCAGCACCGTTGATATTGGTCTTAATACATTCCATTGGATTGTATTCGGCAGCTGGTACCTGTTTGATGGCTGCTGCGTGAACCACAATGTCCACTCCTTTCATTGCAAGATTCAATCTTGTCAGATCACGAACATCACCGATGAAATAGCGCATCTTGCTGGAATATTTAGCAAGTCTTTGTTGCATTTCATACTGTTTTAATTCGTCTCTAGAATAGACAATAACCTTTTTTACAGGGTACTCATCTAAGACAGTTTTGATGAATTTGTTACCAAAAGAGCCAGTACCACCAGTAACTAGAATTGTTTTATCTTTTAATAATTCTGAAATTGACTGCTTAATATCCATGACCAATCCTTAGTTTGAGGCTACGATGCCATATTTTTTCATTTTTTCAACTAAAGTTGTGCGACGTAAGCCTAATATTTCAGAAGCTTTTGCAACAACACCGTTACTTTGTCCTAAAGCCTGCTTAATCATATTGATTTCAATGTTTGAAACCATATCCTTGAGGTTGATGCCATCAGGAGACAGTGTCGGCATAAAGGCCTGAGCCATATCGTTCTCACCTTCGATGACAGGAAGAGGCGGAAGATCAATAGGCTTGCTGTCGGCTTCCTCAACATCAAAATCCTCCTGAACCTCGTCACCTGGCAGAGGAACGGAGAAACTGTCAAGAAGTGCCATACGCTCGGCATATGGATCGTCTTCGAGCTTGCCTCCTCTGTAGGATACAGGCAGATCATCAACATCCACAATTTCGTTTGGATGTAAGATTAGTAATCTTTCAACTAAGTTAGATAACTCTCTAACATTGCCAGGCCATGGGCAAGACATAAGCTGTAACATAGCTCTTTGAGTAAATCTGATTGAGGCCTTTTGCTCCTTGCCGTGACGGTTTACAAGCTCCTGAACTAACAGGGGAATATCGTCAGTTCTGTCACGCAGTGGAGGTGTATCAATTGGGAAGACATTAAGTCTGTAGTAAAGATCCTGTCTGAAGGTCTTTTCAGCGACCATCTTTTCTAGATTCTGATGGGTTGCAGCAATTACTCTTACATCAGCTTTAATTGGTTTGTTTGAACCTACTCTTTCAAATTGTCTTTCTTGAAGTACACGCAGTAACTTTACCTGCATCTGTAAAGGCATATCACCGATTTCATCTAGGAAGATGGTACCGCCTTCAGCTAATTCAAAACGACCTTCATGAGCACTGATGGCACCAGTAAAGGCACCTTTTTCATGACCGAATAATTCTGATTCTAGTAATTCACCTGGGATAGCACCGCAGTTTACAGGAACGAAAGCTTTATTTTTACGGTTAGATAACTCATGAATTGCACGAGCTACCACCTCTTTACCAGTACCTGATTCACCTAAGATAAGTACTGAGGCATCAGTAGATGCTACCTGCTCAATTAAGCGGCGAACATTAGTAATTGCTTTGCCTTGACCCACTAACATCTTGATGAGGGCTGCAGCACCGTCACCTGATTTTCTGGAATATCTGCGCATGGTCCTGAAGGACTGGCAGTAGTGAAGCAGAGAGATGATCTCATCATAGTTGGGATCATTGCTTATGGTTCCCATAAGGTTTGCGCATGAGCTCAAATCCTCACTGCACTTTGAGGTGCATAAAAGAAAGGCTGTATCCTTATGTTCCTTTAACAGCTTTCTGCAGTCTAGAGAGTCGACGTCCCCGAGTACGCAGTAGTCAACATTTGCATCCTCAGCCTCAAAGTATGACAGGCAGTCGGCAGCATCGCCACTCTGACAGACCAAACCTAAAAAAGAGAATATGGTTTCGAGCGACTGGCGCTTCTGGCTGTCTTTTTCGAGGATCAGGAGGTTTCCAGAAAATTTCATAATTACACCGAATGAAACATCTTATTTATACAAAAGCAGTTTTCCCTGCTCTTATAGTGATACTGATTTTTATTATTAAATATAATTACTGATATCATACTACATACAGAGGATGTCGACAAAATTTTGACAATATTTAGTTTTATTTTGGGGATCATTGAAATATATTTGTGATCCATATTGTGATTTTATTTATACATCCACAAAAAAAAGCATATATTTCGGACTGTTGCATAATTGCGGATAATTTATTTTGCATAAATTTTTCAGACTGAATCAGTTTATTCAACCGTCAAAAAATTGAAAAAACACCTTCTTGACTTCACAAAAAGTTCACTCCTCCCTATCAGCTTTTATTTTGACAAATCATCAGGTAAACGCTGTGTCAGAATGGTATTTATGATTGAATACTGCCCGTTTTGAATGTCTTTTTACCGCCTGTTACTATTAATTTTTACAAAATAATAGGATTGTGTTAAAAAATAAGTGGGATACTGAAAGAAAAAGATTTTTATAATACTAAAATGCTAAATGCTGACAGTAAATAATATGTACTGATACTTACTGAAGTATCAGTGCATATATTCGTTTAATGTCCAGAATAATGTTACAAAATTTTTATCTCTTTTAAGTATGTGTATGCTGAGTACACATCTGGAGGCCTGACATAAAATGGCAAAACTCAAAAATCTGATAGCATCATCTCTTATCCTTTTATCCTCTGTATCCTTCGCTGCAGAACAGAACCTTGAATATCTTCCAACTGCTGCGCAGTGGGCAGAGCACACATCAGTTCTTGCAAAATACTGGATGCATCCTGATGCACAGGGTGTGCCTCTTGGTAATTTCCCTACCTGGAGATGTGATGACGGTACTTTGCGCAATCAGAAAAGCTGCAAAGGGGAAGGTAATTTAGGAAACATGCTGGAGCTTTCAGGTATTGATTTTGTGAGAATGCAGGCCAGACAGACCTTTGCCTACGGTGTTCTCTTCAACCTTACAGGTGATGAACAGGCTTTAAAACTGCACAAAGCCGGTGTGGATTTTCTTCTCAAGAATGCACGTGATCCTGAAGGCGGATTCTACTCTCTCATGAAACAAGGCAAGCCTTTAACTGCTGATGACCATGCTCTTCCTGTAAAGAGACTTCAGAGAACCTCTCAGGATCTGAGCTATGCACTCGTGGGGCTTGCCATGAACGCCTATCTTACCCATGATCCTGAGGTGATTAAGGTTATCATGGATTCAGAAAAGTATATTTATGACACCTATTTTGATGAAAAGGCAGATCTTATGAGATGGTGTCTTGAGGATTCAAAATCAGACAAAACCACTCAGAAGGAGCTTGTGGCTCTTTTAGATCAGATAAATGCCTATATGGTTCTGACATTAAGACTGATCCCTCAGGATGATAAAAAGGCCTTTGTAGCTGATCTTGATAAAACCGTTGACAGCATCAACAACCATTTCTACAACAAAGACAGAAACCGCTTCTTCGGCTGTATTGACAACAAGTCATGCTTTGATCTCAAAAAGGGACGCCATCTTGACAACGGTCACACCGTCAAGGCTTTCTGGATGGAATACCTTGTAGCCTGCATGACCGGTAATGAAAAGCTTAAAGAGTTTGCAAAACACGGTATGCTCACAACCTTACAGAGTGCCCAAACAGATGAACACACAAACTGGTATGGCGATCTTCTAAAGAAGGATGCCTCCTGGTGGGAGTATGCTGAACTTGATCAGTCAGCTCTTACACTTGCTCTTACAGGTGACTATGAGCTGCAAGATACTCTAAGACCATGGGTGAATGATTATGTTGACAGACAGTACGGTGAGTTAAATCACTTCGGTCTAAAAACCTTCTTCTGGAGAAACGGTTTCCATTCAACCGAGCATGCTCTTATCGGTACAATTCTGTCCAACGCCATCAGAGCAAATGCCTGCTCTGATGACAAATGCCGCGCTGAAAACAGGGTAAAGCTCTACTTTGCTCCTGTAAACAGTGATGATACCATCTTTACTCCATACCTTTATTCAGGAAAGATTGTTTCTGTAAAGGACAGGGAGAACGTAAAGGAAGTTACCTTTGAGAATATTGCTCTTCCAGTAAAGGCATACTGAGTTATCGGCTAAATTTTTCTAAGGTAGCAACATTGAACGGCAGCCAGTAAGGCTGCCGCTTTTACTTTCAGGGGCAGGTGCTTTTACCCTGAATAACACAAAAAAGAGTTTTTAATGAGGTTTAGAAAACTTTTTTTGTGACTGTTTTTGAGAACATAGTGTGTTCCGGAATATTCGGGCATAAAGAATAGACTCTGCGCTAGAGAAAACTGACTGAAAATAAGGTTCAGCCTGATGACGGAGGGAATGTGTATGGCTGTCAGCCTTAAAGCAGTTTGTGCAGAAAAGTCCAAGTAACTGATTTTCTATGGTGCCGTTAGTGTGTCAGGCTAATTTACAACAACAAAATTTAAATGCAACCTGGCCTCATCTAGAAGTTTCTGGGCTTTGGTAATATCATTCATCGAGATCTTCTCAGAAAAATATCCGCCTATGCTTATACTGAGCTTTACAGCAGGATGCTGAGGAATAACCGTTCTCTGTATTGCAGATCTGATTTCCTCAAGTTTTCCTTTTAATACAGGCTGTTTCATGCCGTAGAAGAATATTAGGAACTTCTCGCCTTCAAGATAAATAACCGAATCGGTTTTTCTGACACATTTCTGTATGGTGATTCCAAGTGTCTTTAATGCAGCCTCTGTAACCATAGGTCCGTAGGTTTCCCTGATCTGCCTGTACAGATCAAGATCGATTCTGGCAATGGCTGTGGCTTTCTGCAGGGCCTGTTTCTGATCGTCATAATAGCGACGGTTGTAACAGGTAGTCAGCGGATCTCGGTAGTTTTCGTCACTGTACTCGTTGAACAGTCTGATAAAATCATTCTTTCCAAAATCCTTGAACAGAGAATCGTTATTGATCATGGAAACTGATTCAAGAACATACTCCCTGCTTTCAATAAGAATGTATTTTGCGGTTACAAAAAAGATATTCTGTTTGAAAAACTCAAACTTGTTGATTTGAGTCTTTCCATTCAGGGCCCGCATGGTGATGCTGTCGGGGGTGCTCGCGTCCTCGCCTACAGAAACGGTTTTGAGTTCACCGTTCTCTGCTGTTATGTACTTTTTTCCGGTAGCAACATCAAGAAGACTCACATAGGTGAACATTCTTGACAACTGCTTTAAAAAGGGGATGATTTCGTCTCTTTTAAAAGAAATGTTCTCTGACATATAAATCTGATTTTGCTGACTGTAAATTATTATTTTGCTTAAACGTCATGTGCTTTAATCTGCAGAAAACGCTTTTATACAGGTGGTAATGGAAGAACCTGCTACAGATAAAGCAGTAAAAGCATATCTTAAGTTTGAAAAAAGGAATTTTATAGAGATCACATCCTCACGTAAAACTGCCTTAAGATTATATTTTTTGCAGAACTGTCTCTTATAGTGAAAAGATGAACTGATTCTGAATATTAAAATGCGCCGCTGTTAAATTTTACTTTTGCCAGTGTGATGAGTGAAACTGTTGATAAAGGTAGTTTCCAAAGGTTAACCACTGCAGATTAGTTCCTGAAAGTAGACATCATCTTATTAGGTTGATACGAGAAATATAAACTCCGGTCATTTTATTGATTATTACCTGTAAGTTCAATGATAAATGTGCCTGTTTGAGATGTGTTACTGAATTTCTGCAGTCAGATTTTTTTAAGATGCATGGAAATTCAGCACTGTCAGTACACACATCCTGCTAATGATAATCTTCAGATGGCACACTAATTGCTTTACTGTATCTGTAACAGTAATACAGTCAATAAACTGATAATTGAACCGGGTGTGTTATGAGTGATGATTTAATGATTTCCACAGACAAAGGTCCTGACATGGGACTTGTCAGCGATCACCGTAACTTAAGAAAGTTAAGAGAGCTCGGCCTGGGCGACAAAAAGTCTCAGGCTCTGGCTTTAAAGGCTGCAGCAGAACAGTTCCAGTCAATTTTAAATCAGTACTGGGTTGATGCCATGCGTCAGTCAAACGACACCATCAATCCTGATTCACCTCTGCATTCAAAATATTCAGGTTTCTTTGAGGATATGTTAGCTCAGCAGAACGTGTCCACCATGACCTCAAAAGAGGGTATGAACAAAAACTCTATTACTTATTTGTTGACAAAACAGTTTGCCAAATCCTTAGGCGATGAGGGTAAGGAACTCATGAAAGAGCTTGATAAGATGTCAGTCTCCGGCAATCAGCAGGGCTCTTACATTAAAGGCTCTAACATCAGTGCCAGTCAGTTCATTGACAGCCACATCGATGCAAAGGGTAGTATTACCTCATTGCGTAAGATGTATGAAGGCTTGCCTGATCCTAATACTATGTCAAGCTTTGAATCACAAGAAGAGTTCGTCGAAAAGATGATGCCTTATGCTCTAAAGGCTGTCGAAGGCTTAGGCTTTAATCCATTAGTACTGGTAGCTCAGGCAGCTCTTGAGACTGGATGGGGACAACATGTCTCTGCTGGTAACAACTATTACGGTATTAAAGCTAATTCATCCTGGACAGGTGAAAGCGAGAAACTTGCATCTCCTGAATTTGAAAACGGTAAGTTTGTAAGTGAGGTCAGCTCATTTAGAAAATATTCTGACGTTTTAGACAGTATGAAGGATTATTTAAAGTTCATCAAAGAGAATCCAAGATACGAAAAAGCAGTCGGCAAAAGTTACTCTCCTGATGAGTATTTTGAGGAAATTCAAAGAGCTGGATACGCTACCGATCCCAACTATGCAGACAAACTTAAAAAAATTTCACGCAAAATTGCATTTATGGCATACAAATAGCATATGGATATATTGAAGAGGAAAAAAGGCAATTAGTTGCCAATTACTTGGCAGTGCCATAAAGGGGTCATAAAATGTCAGTCGATTTAATCCTAACTGGTAAATATGGTGTTTTAAACAGTCAGAAGTTGCTTAATGCTACTTCTAACAACATCAATAATGTAAACACCGACGGTTACGTTCGTAAAGAAACTCAGACATACACTTCATGTGTAGATTGGGGCGTAGGCGCAACCTATACCAGACGTGTTTATGACCAGTATGTACAGCGTCAGATGTTCACTGATACTGGTACCAAAGCTTACTATTCTGCTTATAAAGAAGGTATGGATACAGCAGATAAGGTTCTGTCTGATTCAACCATGTCTATTGCTAATGCAGCAACATCTGTATTTGATGAATTATCAACAGCAGTTAATAACCCTACCTCTTCTGCTAACAGATCAGCTGCTAAAGCTCAATTAGAGAATTTAGTTGAAAGAGCAAATTCAGCTAACAACTCTATGCTTGAGTCTTTAAATACAGTTAATAACCAGATTTCAGACAACGTAAATGACATTAATTCTTTGACAGAGTCAATCTGCAAGATTAACGATCAGATCAGAACTTTAAGTATTTCTGATAATGCAACTAACAATGAAATCTATATGCAGATGTTAGATGAACGCGATCGTCTCATCAACAATCTTTCAAGTTATGTCGGACTTAACGTTAAAGTTCAGCAGGACGGCACCTATGAGGTCTACATGGACTCAGGCATGCTGCTTGCCAACGGTGATGTCTATGCAAAACTTACCCAGGAGCAGAACAAGTTTGATGTAACAAAAAGCGATATCTATCTTACCTATGACAGCATCTATGATTCAGGCAAGGATAAGAGTCATGTAAAGTTATCAAGTGATAACATAGGCGGTTCTTTAGGTGGTTATTTAAATTCTACCAAAGAAATCCGTGCCACCATGCGTGAGCTTGGTAAGACTATGGTTTCTTTAGCTGATGCTTTAAATGTTCAGAACAAAGCTGGTTTCACTCTAGAAGATATCGCAGGTGGCGATCTTTTGACAATTCCTGGCGGTTTTGGCAGATCAGATAATCCAGATAACAGCATCGCTTTCTCATTCAATGAGAATCAGGGCTCAAATGTGCAGAGCTACTCTTTCCAGGTATCTTTCAATGGCGGAGAAATGCACATTTACAAGGTCGATGCAGATGACAGGAGAGTTGATATCACCAATGAGATTGGTAATATCCCTGATAATGCTACCTCTGTAAGTTTAGATGATTATGGTATCACTTTATCATTTAATAAAGACTTCGGTACTTTAAAAGGTGAAGGTACAACTTTCTACGTACAGCCTACTTTAATGGTTGGTACTGATATTAAGTCAAATGTATCAAAACCAGAGGATTTTGCCTTTGCTTCAGCTGTAAGAACACGTACAGCTTCAAACAATTACGGTAATGCAACTGCATCCCTTTCAAGATGTTCAAATACTGGCGCAGACTATGGTGTATCAGTAGGAGCTGATGGTAAGCCTGTATTTAATGCAGGTGCGCCAACTAACATCGTTATTGATGCTGACGGCAACTATGTAGTTAAAGATTCAAATGGCGCAATCTTAGGTAGAGCTCCAGCTTCTTGTAACGGTACTAATGTATTAGCTAATGCAGTGACTTATGACAATGCAACTGGTACCTATACCAATACTCCTTTAAAGGATTATGGTTATGACATCACCATTAGCGGTACTGTAAAAGAAGAGGATAAGTTCTCAATTGAAATAAATGAAGGTGGTCAGGCTGATAACTCCAATGGTACTGCTCTAATCCAGATTAGAAGCAAGAACATTACCAGAACTACAGGTTCATCAAAGACTACTACCTTTAATGACGGTTACGCAAACCTATTAGCAGAATTAGGTGCATCAATTACCACCGCTAGTGCTAATGAAGAAGCTGCTACTGCCAAGCTTGAGCAAACCACCAAGCTTTATCAGTCAGATGCAGGCGTAAACCTTGATGAAGAAGCTACAAACTTACTGATGTATCAACAGACCTATCAGGCATGTGCAAAGATCATCGAAGCTTCTCAAACTATTTTTAACTCTCTAATCAGTTCATTCTAAAGGAGGCTGCTAAATGAGAATTTCAACAACCATGCAGTTTACCAGTAGCCTCACCTACATTCAGAAGGCTAACTCAACTGTAGATGAATCAGCTAAACGCTATAACACAGGCTTAAAGTTCAGCACTGCTGGTGAAAATCCATCAGGTATGGCATCAAAAGTAAAATACGAAGGTGCTATTGCAGCTTATGATCAGTACTCTAAAGACGGTGGTTTAGCTGCTAATACTCTATCTGAAGAGGAAACCTCTCTGCAGTCAATGTGGTCAGCTCTGTCTAGCATCAACACCCGTTTAATTCAGTGTGTTGACAGCTCAAATGATGATAGTAGCTTAAAGGCTCTAGCAGCTGAAATTGCTCAGACTCGTGATCACTTATATGACTTAATGAATACTCAGAATACTGAAGGTGAGTACATTTTCTCTGGTGCTAAATCAGATGTACCAACCTACACTTTAACCTCTGATGGTCATTATAAGTGTCAGGCTGATGGTTCAACCAGAAGTGTTTTAGTATCACCAAGTGTTACTGTTCAGGTATCAGATTCAGGTTTGGATATTTTTGAGAACTGCCGTACTGCTGACTCTATGACAGTTACTGGTAATCCAGGTATTTCAAGTGCAGTAATTAGTTCATATGGAGATTTTGGTGATTTATATGAGCAGTATTACTCAAGTGCTTTAGGTGCTAATAATACTTTGACTGTTAACGTAACTCCAGATGGTGCGTTCTCTCTATTAGATCAGAACGGTCAGGTGATAGAGCAGGGTGAGGTTGATAAGTCTAACGGTACTATCAATGTTAAGGGCATGGAGTTTACTTTAGGAGATGCGAACTATGTTGGCACTATCAGTGTTGAACTTGATCCTCCTAATACTGACAACATGCTGAATGTACTAACAGACATTGTTAATAAGATTAACGATCCAACCTTGAGCAATACTGAAAAAACAGCAGCTATTGCTAAAGTTCAAAAGTCAGTTGGTATTGCAATGACTCAGTACGATTCTTACCGTGGTCAGATTGGTGCCAGACAGAATACTATTACTACAGTTTTAGATTCAAACGAGTCATTATCAGACATCAAGACTGAGTCAAAAGCAAAAGTATCCGAGGTTGATGCCTTTGAAGCAGCATCTGATTTAGTGCAATCACAAAATCAGCTAGCTGTTTCACGTCAAATTTACAGCATGTTATCTAAACAGTCTCTGTTTGATTACATATAATAATATCAGTGAGAGGAAGAGAATATGATTAACTTAAATACAAATGTAGCAAATGCTAATGCCGTTGTTTCAACCAACACTGCAACTAACAGTGTAGCTAATGTTGCTGTTAAAGGTAATGCTCAGGTTAATACAGGCGCTTCATCAGTTGTAAATTTACAGACTGGAGCTCACAGTGGAGATTCAGTAAGCTCTGTTAAAGTTGATGCATCTAATGCAAAGAACATGGTAGCTGATATCACAGCAATGTTTGCCAAAAGTGGCAATGCTGTTCAGGCTAACTTAAACGGTTTTGATGCAGCACGTCTTTTAGCCTAATTTAAAGCTCTTGGTTAGATGTTCCTGTCCCATATAGATCAGGGCATCTGTCAGAACTATATATAGAAAATGCGCTATCACCTTATAAGGTCGATGGCGCATTTTGCTTAAAAACTCATAAGATAGCTTCCCCAAAATTTTTTTAAATTTACTTAAAGTTTTAAAAAAAGTGTCCGTTATAGAGTACAGATAGAAGAGTAACATTACTTTTCTTAGGAGAGAAAAATTTTTACCTCTCGATAAGAGGGGAGGCTAGCTATGAGCGATATTACTATTACTAGTTCTAATTCAATGTCATCAGTAGCTAATCAGGCCTATGTTGCCAATACTCAGACAACCAAGGCTGACAGTACTGTTGCGGATGATGTAAAAAAACAAAATACTCAAGCAGTAAAAGATAATACTAATTCAGTTAAAGATCCTGAAACAAAGAGTACTAGTGCTTCAGATCTTGATGAAGTAGTAAAAGAGACTGCTAAAAAAATCAATGAAGAGAAAAAGCTCTCTAAATATATGCAGGAGCATAATGAGAAGGTAATTCAAGAGCGTAAAAACGATCTGAACCGCCAGAATATTGGTCTTGCATTCAGTATCGATAAAGATACTGAGAATACTGTAGTTAAGGTTACTGATCTTAATACAGAAAAGCTGGTTCGACAGATCCCATCTGAGGACTTCTTAAAGCTTGCTGAGCGCTTAAAGGATATGAGAGACAATACCTCTGTTTCTAAAAAAGATACTGAAACTAAAGGTATACTTTTTGACGAAAAAGCATAGCCTTGCCTCATACCGCTTCAAAAAAAAGACCTGAAAGTTACAACTTTCAGGTCAAATTTTAGAGACTTTTCAGTCTTTCTCTGTCATTAGTTAATCCTTTTAGGATCTTGCTTTCTATTTTGCAAGCAAAGCTTCAATGTCGGCATCAGCTGAACCTAACTTAATTCTCTGTGCTTTTACAAAGTTTAACTTTGGATAAAGAGTTTTCATATCTGATAATGACTTATCGATTGAACTTCCTCCTGAGGTGCAGAACAGGTAAATGTTCTTGCACTCAAGGTTATAGCTTTCAATAAAGGTTTGTATGATTCTAGGGGCAGTACCCCACCAAATAGGGAAGCCTAAATATACGTTTTCTTTGTCATTAACGGCAGACAAGTCATTTGCAATCTCTGGCCTTACATCAGGAGTCTTCATCTCAACATTAGCTCTGCAATTATCCTGTCTGTAATTTAAATCGTCGTCGGTATATACCTGTTTAGCTTCAATAGCTAAAGCCTGTGCATCTAACTTTTTAGCTAACGCCTGTGCCACAATTTTTGTGTTACCTGATGCTGAGAAATAAACAACGATATCGTTTGCAGCGGCAAATGAATTTACTGAAAAACTCATAATAGCTCCTAGTGATAGACACTTAATCAGCTTTGAAAACTTCATAACAACTCCTTGTGAATAGGGCAAACATCAATGTAGATTATGGTAACTTTGCATAGTCGTCATCTGAGACGGCTTCAAGCCATTCGTTTGAAGTGTTTTCTCCTGGAACTTCTACAGCAACATGAGAGAAGTAACTGTCCTTTTTAGCGCCGTGCCAGTGCTTAACCTCTGGTTTAATGAAGATAACGGAACCTTCACGTAAACTTACAGGTTCTTTGCCTTCTTCTACATACCAGCCTTCACCACAGGTGCAGATTAAGATCTGGCCACCACCATTTGTAGCATGATGAACGTGCCAGTTGTTTCTGCAACTAGGTTCAAAAGTAACGTTTGCGACAACAAAAGGCTCACCTGGTTTTAATAACAGGTTTAAAAATGAATTACCTTTAAAATACTGAGCATATGCTGTGTTTGGATTGCCTTTACCAAATACATTTGCTTTTTCAAATTGTGCCTTATCTGGGTATTTCATAAAATCCTCTTAATCTTTATAAATGTCTTTAATTATATTAAATGCTGCCCATGCCTTAGGCCATCCTGCGTAGAAAGCTACATTAGTAATCATGGCTGCCATTTCCTTTTTTGATACGCCATTCTTTTTTGCATTCTGTAAATGAAACTTTAAAGAACTGTCAGTAATGCCACTTGCAACTAAGGTAGAAACAGTGATCATGCTGCGTGTCTTTAAATTTAAAGTGCTGTCAGACCAAACTTCACCAAAGAGAATGTCATCGTTGTATTTTGCAAACTCTGGTGCTAACTTGCCTAAAATGTCACGACCTGCGGTTACAACAAATTTCTGCTCTTCACTCATATAAGCCTCTTCTTCGTATAGTATTTTGACCATAAATTGATGGTTATCTTTATCTATGTCTTAATTTTAAAAATCTTGAGAGTATGAAATTTGCACAATCTTTTCAATATATTGTCAATTCTTCTAAAAATGCTTATTTTCTTGTCAAATTGTGCAAAGTGTCTTAAATGAAAATATGTCTTTTTCTGTTAGAATAGTCTTCAAAATCGTGATTTTTAACTCAGATCATTACCTGATAAGTATTACAGGACACAAGTTTTGTAAATTGGAGCTAAACATTTTTTCAATTTGCACGATAATATAATTAAGTAAATGAGTATTTTTGATTGCAGGAGATCAAATGTACGGACGTAATTTAAAAGCTTATAAGCGCACAAACCTTGAGGCTGAGCTCTCTGTAGCAGATCCTCACAGAATCATACAGATGATGTATGATGGTTTGATTGAACGCCTGTCTCAGGCTAAAGGCGCTATTTTGCGCAATGACTTTGAGTACAAGGCAAACAGACTCGATAAAGCCATTGGTATTATCAATGGTCTGCAGACCGCTCTGGACAAGAGAGGAAATCCGGAGCTTTTTGACAGAATGTACGCTCTTTATGACTATATGAAAGAGTTGCTTGCAAAAGCTTCAGTATCTTTGGATGTGTCTCAGATTGATGAAGTAATTAATCTTATCCTGCCTATAAAACAGGCCTGGGATCAGATTCCTCAGGATATTAAGGATAAGACTAATCAGGAAATTCTAAATTCACCTGATTATTAGTTTTATTTCTGAATATACATTTTTTAGCGATATCCCTGTATTTAAGACTGATTAGATACAGGGATTTTTTATCAGTTAAACGGTCAGGATAACTTTATGGATAACAGATTATTTCTAACTTGGACAAAAGATCTTCAAAGTATAGCTCAGGCAGGTCTTTATTACGGTAAGGACGTTTTTGACAGAGAACGATATGAAAAAATTAGAGAAATTTCAGCTCAGATGATGTCAGAGATATCCGATCTTGATGTAGGTAAGGTTAAAGATCTTTTCTGCAATGAGATAGGCTATCAGACTCCTAAAATTGATACGAGATCTGCTATTTTCAAAAATGACAGGATCCTTCTGGTCAGAGAGAAAAACGGTACCTGGTCATTACCTGGAGGATGGTGTGACTATAATGTTTCTGTTGCAGAAAATGCCGTAAAAGAGGCCAGAGAGGAGTCTGGCTTTGATGTGAAAGTAATAAGGCTTATTGCTGTTCAGGACAGAGCAAAGCACAATTCTCCTCTATATCCTTATGGTGTCTGCAAGATGTTTTTTGAATGTTCTATCACAGGTGGAGAGTTTAAAGAAAACAGTGAAACAACAGCGGTTGACTTTTTTACAGAGAACTCGCTTCCAGACCTTGCCATAGAAAAGAACAATGAAGAACAGCTGAAAATGTGTTTTAAGGCACACCGTGATGAGCACTGGATGCCTTTAGTTGAGTAAAACACAGATTGGCTTTTAGGAAATAAAAAAGGGGAGCAATGCTCCCCCATATTTTCAGAATTGACTACTATTAGATAGTCTGAACTGACATGGTATTGGTGATTCCAGATGGAACTAAAGCACCGTTTACCATAATGATCTTGTCGCCAGCCTTAGCTAATCCCATTTCAACAGCTAACTTCTTACCTAACTGTAAGAATTCATCAGTTGAAGAAATACGGTCAACAATCTTAGGCATTACACCACGAGTTACGCATAACTGACGAGCAGCCTTTACGTTTGGTGTTAAAGCTAAAATCTCTGCCTTAGGATTGAATTTGCGGATTGCACGAGCTGAATTACCGTGCTCTGTTGCAACTACGATTACTGGTACATTTAAAGCATCAGCAGCTTCTACAGCAGCTAAGCAAGCTGAATCAGTAACTGTCTTTGCAGAAACTACAGCAGGGAATACCTTGCCGTGATTCTCTTCACAGTATGAGTCAGTACGCTCACAGATGGTGTTCATGGTGCGAACAGCCTCACGTGGGTACTTACCCTTTGCAGACTCGCCTGATAACATAACTGCATCGGTACCGTCTAAGATAGCGTTAGTTACGTCACCTGCCTCAGCACGGGTTGGACGTGGATTCTTGATCATAGAATCTAACATCTGAGTTGCAGTGATAACTGGCTTGCCTACCTGGTTGCAACGCTTGATGATGTGCTTCTGGGCGAAGATAACGTCCTGAGCAGGGATCTCAACACCCATGTCACCACGGGCAACCATAATACCGTCAGCAGTTGCAAGAATATCCTCAAAGTTATCCAAACCTTCCTGGTTTTCGATCTTGCAGATGATCTTGATATCGTTACCGCCGTTTGCGTCAAGGAAGTTACGAATATCTAAAACGTCTTCCTTGGTACGGGTAAATGAAGCAGCGATGAAGTCAACACCACGTTTGATGCCGAATAATAAATCGCCCTTGTCCTTTTCTGACAGGAAAGGCATAGAAATGTGGGTATTTGGCAGGTTTACACCCTTGTGCTCACCGAGTTCGCCGTTGTTCTGTACTTCGCAGACAACGTCGTCACCATTGATTTCGATAACCTTTAAGCCGATTAAACCGTCATCTAATAAAACAGTTGCACCAACTTTTAGATCTTTTGCTAAGTTAGGGTAGGTAACACCAACTTTAGTCTTGTTACCAACAAAATTACTGTCAGAAGTTAAAGTGATCTTATCGCCAGTAACTAAAGAAACATCTTCGCCGTTCTCAAGATCACAGGTTCTGATCTCAGGACCCTTGGTATCTAACAGAACTGCAAAAACTTTACCTGTTTCCTGCATGATTGCGTTGATGTTTGTGATACGACCACCGTGCTCTTCAAAGTCACCGTGTGAGAAGTTCAGACGCATTACGTTCATGCCTGAGTTTAGTAAGGTTTCCATAATTTCGCGCTTCTCGGATTTAGGACCGATAGTGCAGACCATTTTAGTCTTTTTCATATTTAGGCTCTCCTAGCGGAGTAATAAGATTGAAGAATGTAGTTTGTAAAAATTCACGCAAATTATAGCAGAATTCAAAATAAATAATAGTTAAATTTTGTTAACAATATCAAAAAAAATCGAGCAGTTTATTGCTCGATTTTTTAACTTAAGTTTACTTAATTTTTTCTTTTAATTAAAAGAACTTAACATACATTAAGAACTGTAAACCTAGTGAAATAAATGATATTGCAGCAGCAGTACCATATGCAATGTACCATGTTAGTTTTGAGTGAATACCAAAATCATGGCTTGAGTGGTGCATTCTGTGTAAAGCGTAGAAGCTTAATAAGAAAACAACACCAAATACGCATAGGCTTAGGAACCAGTTACTGAAAATGCTGTAAACCTGGCCTAAGTTTAATACACAGTGCTGAAGATCTGAGCTGGTTAAACCAGCTGCAATCAGAACTACCATGATTGCAGGTAATACAATAGCTGCTACCATGCCACCAGCACCAAACATTAACCAGTACATTGGCTCGTCTGAACGAGTTGGAAGGAATTGACGCATTTGTGAATTCTCCTTAAATGGTTAAGAAAGCAACAGCCAAGATAACAACAGTAGCGCCAACTAAAGCTAAGTATAAAGCGCTCTTGGTTACCCACTCAGGCAGAAGCTCTGTTGAGTTCTTGTTCATGAATACACGAACAGCCTTTGGCATTAAAGCGAACCAAGTTACAGCATGGAATAACTGTGATACTAGGATTACAACGTTAATTGCGATGATAACTGGGTTACCTAGGAAGTTCTGTAAGTACCAAATATATGGAGCAACACCAGTTAAAGTAGGTGCTGAGCCAACTTCACATAAAGCTAGCATGAAGATACCAAATACGATCTCTAATACAGCTAGTAATGCTAGCACAGCAGTGCCTTCACGAACCATATAGTAGATGTAAAATGGATTATCTAACCACCAGGTTAATTTCTTAACAGGTGGGTTGTATGGCTTACGATATGATTTTACTTCGCTCATTTTATTAGTGCTCCGGTTTGATCATGTTGAATACGTAGTCTGTAGCAGACATCTTCTTGCCTAGCTGAATTGCTGAAGATGGATCTACGTGTTTTGGACAAACCTCTGAGCAGTAACCTACGAAGGTACAGCCCCAAACGCCTTCCTCTGAATTTAGGAATGGTGCACGAAGTTTAGCGCCAGCGTCACGATTATCAACATTGTAACGATATAGCAGAGTTAAAGCTGCAGGACCGATGAACTTAGGGTTCAGCTTGTACTGTGGGCAAGCTGCGTAACAGCAACCGCAGTTGATACACTGAGCAAACTGTAAGTAAGCTTCCATCTGCATAGGAGTCTGCTTGAAGTTCTTGTTCAGTGGCATATTTGCGTTCTTAGCATCAGGAATGATGTAAGGCTTAATACGCTCAATCTTCTCAATGAGATCTGATAAGTCAACAACTAAATCACGCTCAATAGGGAAGTTAGCTAATGGCTCAATCTTCATGTCCTTGCCTTCATAGTCACGTAAGAAGGTCTTACATGCTAAATGAGGAACACCGTTTACCATCATACCGCATGAACCGCAAACAGCCATACGACATGACCAACGGAATGACAGGCTAGGCTCAAAGTTGTCCTTGATGTAGAACAGAGCTTCTAAAACTGATGTATCTTTGTGGTAAGGAACATCAAAGGTCTGCTCCCAAGGAGCTTTATCCTGCTCTGGGCGATAGCGAAGAACAGTGATCTTCATAGTTTTCTGCTGTGATTCCATTATTTAGCCTCCTTTGCCTTTCTTGCGGCTTCAGCAGCTTCTGCTTCAGCACCATATACACGCTTAGCAGGCTGGAAGGTTGTAATCTTAACGTCGCTTAGTTCGATTCTTGGCTCATCAGCACCATCTTGCTTGAATGCTAATGAGTGCTTTAAGAAGTTTACGTCATCACGCTGCTTGTATGCACCGTTAGGACCATCTAAACGCTGATGTGAACCACGTGACTCTTTACGGTTGATAGCTGAGTGAACCATACACTGTGCTACATCTAAGGTGTAACCTAATTCGATGCGGTTCATCCACTCGGTGTTGAATACACGACCACGGTCGGTGATACCAACGTTTACTAAGCGCTTTTGTAAGTTCTTTAAGGTATCAATGGTCTTCTGCATTGACTCTTCTTCACGATAGATACCAACGCCTTCTTCCATTGACTGACCCATCTCATGACGGATCTTAGACTGTGACTCTGTGCCCTTAACATCGAATAGGTCTAAAGCACGCTTCTGAGCAGCTTCTGCCTGACGAGCTAATTCAGGTGAATCGAAGTCCTTTAACTGATGAGCTCGTTCTGCCATTGCATCACCACCGATCTTACCGAATACGATGGTCTCAACTAATGAGTTAGAACCTAAGCGGTTTGCACCGTGAATACCAACTGAAGCACACTCACCACCAGCATATAGGCCAGGCATACGAGTCTCGGTGTTACCGTTAGTCTCGATACCACCCATGGTGTAGTGAACAACAGGACGAACAGGAACTGGAGCCTTAACAGGATCAACACCTGAGTATGTCATAGCAAGTTCACAGATAAGTGGTAAACGCTCATGTAAGTATTTCTCACCTAAGTGAGTTAAGTCTAAGTGAACAGCCTCACCTAAAGGATACTTAATGGTACGGCCTTTCTTTGACTCGTTCCAGAAAGCCTGTGATAGACGATCACGAGGACCTAATTCCATGTACTTGTTCTTTGGATGTCCAACAGGAGTCTCAGGGCCTAGACCATAATCCTGTAAGTAACGGTAACCATCCTTATTGTATAGAACACCACCTTCACCACGGCAGCCTTCTGTCATTAACAGACCGCAACCTAGAAGACCTGTAGGGTGGTACTGAACGAATTCCATATCACGTAATGGAACACCGTGACGATAAGCTAAAGCCATACCATCACCAGTTACGATACCGCCGTTAGTGTTGAATAGGTAGCAGCGACCTGCACCACCAGTAGCTAAGAATACTGCTTTTGCATTGATCTGACGGAATACACCGTTCTGCAAATCGTAGCAAACTACGCCACGGCACTGACCATCTTCTTCTAGAAGATCTAATACGAAGTGCTCATCGAAGCGCTGAATTGAAGGAAACTTAACTGATGTCTGATATAAGGTATGTAACATGTGGAAACCAGACTTATCAGCAGCAAACCATGTGCGAGGAACCTTCATACCACCGAAACGACGTACGTTAACGTCACCGTTTGGCTTACGGCTCCAAGGACAGCCCCAGTGTTCTAACTGATATAACTCTTCAGGTGCCTGGTGAACGAACTTCTCAACAACATCCTGCTCACATAGCCAGTCACCACCAGCTACTGTATCTTCAAAGTGTTTCTGATATGAGTCGTCATCACGAACAACACCAGCAGCACCACCTTCGGCAGCAACAGTGTGTGAACGCATTGGGTAAACTTTGGAAATGAGTGCTACTCTTAACTTAGGGTCAGCCTGAGCAACTGCAATAGCAGCGCGAAGACCAGTACCACCAGCACCCACGATCGCAACATCGGCTTGATATTTTTCCACGTGAATCTCCTAATTACCGTTAGGATCTCTGCACAATAAAACAGAGTCCAAGGTTAGCAAGCAAAAAAACAACGTAATTATAACTGTAAATGATATTTTTTTTTATTTTTAAATGTCAGTTTTTACTAACGTCTTGAAAATAAATATAAAATACTATCTACAATAATAGACATAAATCTAAAATCTCAAAATTATGCAATTTTGAAGAAATTTTCTACTTTTCTTGAGCAGAAACGATTAGTGATCTTCCCATTTTTACAGGAAGCATAGTTTCAATATCTGAAGGTAATTCACCTTGATTGTTTCCCCACAGGCAGATAACTGTGCTGCCGTACTTGAAGTAACCAATTTCATCACCTTGCTGATAGTGAATGTTTTCTTTTGAGTAGTCTTTAATTTCAAGACCAACTCTTCTGTTAACAGTACCACCCCAAGTTGTGTGAATACTGCCAACTAAAGCAGCTCCTACCATTACTACACATAATGACCCTATTGCAGTTTCAAAAAAACATACCATTCTTTCATTTACTGTATACAAGTCAGGCATGTTTGAAATGTTTCGTCTGCCAACAGGGAACAATCTTCCTGGAACATGAATAGCTTTCTTTAAAGTTCCATCAATTGGCATGTGAATTCTGTGGTAGTTAGAAGGAGATAGGTAGATACATGTATAACGACCATCTTCAAATTGTTCTGAATCGATACTGTTTCCACCAACTAAAGCTTTTAATGAATAATCAATGCCTTTAGCCTGAATTAGTCTGCCATTGGTAATTTTGCCAGCTTGTCCTATGGTGCCGTCAACAGGGCATACGGCTAAACAATCCTTGTCCAAAGGTCTGGCGTTTTCTTCTAACTTTCTAATAAAGAAGTCGTTGAAGGTTTTATAAGACTCAAGATCTTTATTTGCAATCTCGTCTGTGTTGATATTGAATGTTTTAATAAAGTTCTTAATTAAAAATTGAGTAAATCTGCCCATTGGAACATCTGTTAGCTTTGCTGACAGAGAGGATAAGGTTGTAAATGGGGTGATGGTTTCAACGGTTTTCAGTAGAAATGAGGTAAATGACATTGCTTCTCCAAAACAAACTATTAGAGCAAATAACAGTCTTTCGTCTGTGAATAATAGAAGAATATAAAAAAATTGCGAAGATTTTATCAAAATCTTGTGAAATTTAGCAAAAGAATATGTTTATTTGATTAGGCGGTCATAAAAACAGGTCATACTCATAAGAATATGACCTGTTGCTTTAGGTTATTTCTTTCCCATTATTTATTGGAAACTTAAATCTCGAACATATGGACTATCTCAGATAGTCTGCCAATTTCTTCATGGGTATTTGAAATACTTCCATTGACCATCTGAAGTTCTTGAGCAAGATTTTTAGAACCATCAGTAATGCTCTTCATATTTGAAGAAATCTCTGAGGTTGCTGTCGTCTGCTCTTCAGCCGCTGTTGCAATCTGAGTGATCTGTGCATTAACCTCGGTTACCTTGTCGGTTACTTCACTTAGAATTGAATGTAACTGACTGGTTTCCTCAGAAATACCATCCATAACCTTAACAGATGCCTGCATGGCTTCATCTGCTACATTAGCATCATTTTGAACTTGAGATACCATTCTGGTAATTTCCTGAGTAGATGCAGAGGTCCTAGATGCTAAAGCACGAACTTCATCTGCAACAACAGCGAATCCCTTACCAGCTTCACCAGCACGGGCTGCTTCAATTGCCGCATTTAATGCCAATAGATTAGTTTGTGAAGCGATATCATCAATGGTTTGTACAATGGTACCAATTTTTTGAGCCTGCTCTGCTAGGTTCTTAACTAGTTGAGCATCCTGTTTTGACCTTTCTACCTGTTTATCAAGTTTGTCTATAGTATTTTGAACTCTGTGAATACCAGTTGTGGTGATTTGTGATGATTCGTTCGAACTAATTGAAGCTTGTTCGCAGTTCTTAGCAATATCTGCTGTGGTAGATACCATCTCGTCAGATGCTGCTGCAACTGTTAAAGAATGAGATTGGTTTTGTTCAGCTGTTTGATTAATTTCTGAAGAAGAAGCGTCGATCTCTTGCATAGTAGATTTGATGTTTTTTGTAACATCCTGAATTTGAGAAATACTGCACTGCCATGATTTTCTCATCTTCTCTAAGGCATCTAAAAGAGGACTGAATTCATCATGTCTTCGATTTTTAATTTCCTGATTTAGTTTTCCTGAAGCAAGGGTTGATGCGAATCCTACAGACTGTCCGATAATATCTGAGATTGCTTTAGGCATGGTGCAGATAATAGCAACAGCGACAAAGATAGAGAACAGAGTTAAACATACAGCAATTACTAAAGGAGTATTGCTAGTAATATCTTTTACATGATCTTTTGATACAGCAATTTGGTAGCCATTTACCTTTACAACATTCTCCTGAATGATGATGAAGTCAGTCAGCATTTTTGTGGTGTAGAACAAGGTAGCCTTTTCAGTTTCACCTTTCTCAACTAAAGGTATGTATTGAGTATTTAAAAGATTGATGAAATTAGAGGTTGCTTTTTTTACTGCACCAATTTCAGTTGGGTATCTTGCCATCTGCAACTTATCAGCAGCAACTTGCATTTTTGATACATTATCGTTTAAAGATGCTTTTGCACTATCATATGATGCGCCATTGTTAATACTTTGAATGATAGTATTAACAGCAAAAGCATAATCTGCTGTGGCTCTGGTTCTGCCATAGCGTTCAGATAGTGTAGTATGAACGAATCCTGCTACGTCTTTGTTGGTAAGACAGTTAGAAATAGAGTTCCAAGACAGTACGATTGATACGATTACTAGTGATAGATAACTTAGAATTAACTTTTTCTTAATTGTTAGACTATATAAAAAACTCATAGCGCCCCCTCATATTTTTATTTTTTAGGCCACTGGTTTGCTTTGTGATCCCGCCTTTTGAACGGATATATTAATATAGTCGGCAGTGTTCCAAAATAATTCACAAAAAAGCTTAATATTGGGTCAAATTCACAAATTTGCGTGCAAAAATATGAAGTAGATAACAATTATTCTTAATAAGAAAGTAAATTTATGTAAATTCCTCTTTAAAAGAGGGTAAAAATCACATTATTAAAAACGTACTGCGGTGAAAACAGTACGTTTTAAACTGTGCTTAAAGTGTGCGCTTGAGCTATGAGTTTATTATTTATCAAACTTTAAATTCTGAAACCATATTGGATAGAACCGTAATTTGAGTATTTGTCTGTTTGATATCTTCATTTACGTCAACAAGATCTTCAGCTAGTTCTTTTGAACCATCTGTGATTTGTTTCATATTAGAAGAAATCTCTGATGTAGCAACAGTTTGTTGTTCAGCAGCGGTTGCAATTTGAGTAATTTGACCTGTAACTTCGTTAACCTTTGTGGTTAATGTATTCAAAATTTCCTCAATTTCACCACTTTCATTTGCTAGCGAATCCATAACTTTTGTTGATATTTGCATTGCTTCGTCAGCCTGGCCTGCGTCTGCCTGAACTTTCTGAACCATGTTGGTGATCTCTTGAGTAGAGTTAGAAGTTCTAGAAGCTAATGCACGGACTTCGTCAGCCACAACAGCAAATCCTTTACCAGCTTCGCCAGCGCGGGCAGCTTCAATAGCAGCGTTTAGAGCTAGTAAATTGGTTTGAGCGGCAATATCATCAATTGTTTGCACAATCGATCCAATCTTTTGGGCTTGATCTGACAGTTTCTGCACAAGTTGAGCATCACTTCTTGATTTAATTACCTGCTCATTGATCTTATCAATGACGTTTTGAATTTTAGCTACAGAAGTCTCAGTTGACTTAGCAGACTCATCTGCTGCAGCTGAGGCGTGTTCACAGTTTTTAGCAATATCCTGTGTCGTTGATACCATCTCGTCTGAAGCTGCAGCAACTGTCAATGCTCTATTCTGATTGTCTGATGCTGTATTGCTGATTAAACCTGAAGTATTAGTCAATGTTCCAATAATGTCCTTTAGATTTTCAGCAGAAGATATTACTTTAGAAATACTCTCTTGCCATGAAGCTCTCATCTTCTCAAGATCTACCATCAGAAGTCTGAACTCATCTTTTCTGTTGGTATTAAGCTTTCTTGTCATATCACCTTTAGCCAACTCTAATGCAAGCTTAGAAATAGACTTAATATGAGCTGATAAGTTGTTTGCTATTAGATATGTCAAGAAGATAGCAATTAAGATCTCAAATACAGTGCAGCTGATGATAGTAATGTATGTACCTGAACTCTTAATAGATGCCATTGCATTTTTAGTTTCTCTTAATTGATTACCGTTCACTGTAACCATGTTGTTACAAATAACCATGAAATCTTGATTTAAAGAATTTATAAAGATTTTCTCTGCTTTATCATAGTTGCCCTTTTGTATTAGGGGAATAAAATCATTTCTAAAGGTTGCCAAGTATGCTTTAGTACTTTCTTTTATGGCTCCGATTTCTTTAGGGAATCTTTTCATCTGCAAGGCATCAGCACAAGCTTGCATCTTGTCTATGAGAGCTGATGATTTAGAAATTAGGTCTTGAGTATTTCCTGCTTGTGATACTAAATCTTTAGCTAAAAAGTTCATGTTGTAGAAGGAATCAAGTGCTCTTCTTGTTCTCTCATATCTAACGTTTAAAGCGTCAATCTTATCAATAGTAGCGGTTCTAGCAGAGGAAATGGTTAAGGATGAAGTGGTAGCAAGAATGACGGTTAAAAAGATCACACAGAAAAAACTGCTGATGATCTTTATCCTGAATGACAGGTTGTTAAGAAAAGACATACAGACCCCTCTCGTTTGTTGTATCAAGAACTTCTTGATTTATGAGTATTTATATTTGATTATTGTTTGTAGATATTGGTAGATTTTGTTCTAATATTTTTTATCTTACCAAGATGATTGTAGATTTTTTTTTTAATTGTCTTATAAAAAATACAAATTATGACGTTGCAGTAGCAAAAATAGAAAAATATTTTGTACAAATTTTGTTAACGATAAAAGTTACTAATATTTTGAATTTTATAAAAATATTAAATTCTATGAATGATTTTGTCTTTAAAATAACGGGAATATATTACAAGATTTTATCTTTTAAAATAGGATTAAAACGTACTTTGTGCTTATAACCTAGTGTATTAGAGTGAATATTGATATAGATGTCATTTCAAATTTCTAATACTTTTAGACAAGATTTAGTTTTTTAAACATCCGGAAGCGATTTATATGCCTTTAGAGAATCCTCTAGAAATTGATTAACTTCATTCCTAAAAAAAAGATCAAAAAAAACTTGACGAATAGAAAAAATAATCTATAATGGCTCACATCGGATGCGGGAATAGCTCAGTTGGTAGAGCATAACCTTGCCATGGTTAGGGTCGCGAGTTCGAACCTCGTTTCCCGCTCCAAATAAAGAGAAGAATAGCTTAAGGCTGTTCTTTTTTTTTGCCTTTTTGAGCCCTCACTTCGCTTTTTACTTGAATTTTCTTAACACAGTCCGCATATACATAAATAAGTTCATTATTTGTTATGCCTCATAAGGTATAATTACGGTATTGTTAACCATATAAATTTAATTGATCAATTATTAAGATATAAAAATGTTTGTCACAACCATCGTTACCAAAATCATTGGTAGTAGTAATCAGAGAACTGTTCGTAAGTTATCAAAGATCGTCAAAGGCATAAATGCCCTTGAGAGTAAGTATCAGTCATTAAAAAATGAAGATTTTAAAGATCTTACTGAGCAGTTTAAACAACGTGTAGCTAATGGTGAAACTTTAGAGGCTCTTTTACCTGAAGTATTTGCAGTAGCAAGAGAAGCTGCAAAAAGATCATTAGGACTTCGTCCTTTTGATGTTCAGCTTATGGGTGGTATTGTTTTAAATGCAAACCGTATTGCTGAAATGAAAACAGGTGAAGGTAAAACCCTAACCGCTTTATTACCTTGCTATTTAAATGCATTATCAGGCAAAGGTGTTCACGTTGTTACAGTTAACGATTACTTAGCACGTCGTGATAGTGATTGGTCAAGACCTTTCTATACCCTGTTAGGTATGACTGTAGGTGTAAATATCCCTGGTATGAATCCAGAGGAGAAGAGAGCAGCTTACGCTTGTGATGTTACCTACGGTACTAATAATGAGTTCGGTTTTGATTACTTACGAGACAACATGGCTTACTCATTAGAGCAGAAAGTTCAAAGAGAACTTAACTACGCTCTAGTTGATGAGGTTGATTCCGTTTTAATTGATGAGGCAAGAACTCCTTTAATCATTTCAGGTGCTGCAGAGAATAGTTCAAAACTATATCAAGCTGTAGATAAGTTAATTCCAGGCTTAATCTTCCAGGAAAAAGAAGACACTGAAACTTATACAGGTGAAGGTGACTATACCTTAGATCTCAAGATCAAGCAGGCTTACTTAACTGAGCGTGGTCAGATCAAAATTGAAAACTCTTTAGTAAATGCAGGTCTTTTAAAAGAAGGCGACAAGCTCTTTTCTTCAGAGAACATTACATTATTACATCACGTAATGGCTGCTTTAAGAGCTCATACTCTATTCAAGCGCGATGTTGATTATGTGGTTGAAAATGGTGAAGTTTTAATTATCGACGAGCATACTGGTCGTAAGATGGTAGGTCGTCGTTGGTCTGAGGGGTTACATCAGGCAATCGAAGCAAAAGAAGGTGTAGAGATCCATTCAGAGAACCAAACCTTAGCTTCTATTACATTCCAGAACTACTTCCGTATGTACAAGAAGTTAGCAGGTATGACTGGTACTGCTGATACTGAAGCATACGAATTCCAGCAGATCTACGGCTTACAGACAGTGGTTCTTCCAACTAATAGACCAATGATCCGTAAGGATATGCCTGATCTTATCTATTTAACTGAAGATGATAAGTACAAAGCAATTGTTAATGATATTAAAGAGACGATTGCTAAAGGCAGACCAGTTTTGGTTGGTACCATCTCAATTGAGAATTCTGAAAAGTTATCACACTTATTAGATAAGTTAGGTATCAAACATCAGGTATTAAATGCTAAGTTCCACGAAAAGGAAGCTTATATCGTAGCTCAGGCTGGTCGTCCTGGTACAGTAACTATTGCTACCAACATGGCAGGTCGTGGTACCGATATTATCTTAGGTGGTAACTTAAAGGCTGATATTGCAGCTTTAGGTGAGAACCCAACAGCTGAACAGATTGAAAAAGTAAAAGCAGATTGGCAGAAACGCCATGATGATGTTCTAAAAGCTGGTGGCTTACATATCATCGGTTCAGAGCGTCACGAGTCACGTCGTATTGATAATCAGTTACGTGGTCGTGCTGGTCGTCAAGGTGATCCTGGTTCATCACGTTTCTACTTATCTATGGATGATAACTTAATGAAGCTCTTTGGCTCAGAGAAGTTAAAAGCCTTCATGAAGAAGATGGGTATGGACGATGGACAGCCTTTAGAGCATAAGTTCATCACCAGAGCAATTGAGTCAGCTCAGCGTAAGGTTGAAACTCGTAATTTTGATATTCGTAAGAGCTTACTTGAGTATGATGATGTTGCAAATGAGCAGCGTAAAGTTATCTATGAGGAGCGTAATGCTCTTCTAGAAGGCAAGGATATTTCTGAAACCATTCACACCATCTTCGAAGATGTATTAGATAATGTTATCTCAAATTACATTCAGCCTAATTCATTGCCTGAGCAGTGGGATCTTGAGGGACTGCAGAAGCGTTTAGCTGCTGTATATAACTTAGATGCTCCAGTTTCACAGTGGATGAAAGAAAATGATAAGCTAGTTGAGAATGACATTCGCGATAAGATCATCGCTCTAGGTCATGAGATGTATCAGAAGAAGTGCGATGTAATCGGTCCTGAGAATCAGAAGCAACTTGAAAAACAAGTAATGCTACAGTGCATTGATTCTTTATGGAAAGAGCACTTAGCAGCAATGGATTACATGCGTCAGGGTATTGGTCTTCAGGGCTATGCGCAGAAGAACCCTAAGAATGAGTACAAGATCCAGTCATTCAATTTGTTCTCAAAAATGCTTGATAACTTAAAAGATCAGGTTGTGTCTATTCTGTGCAGAATTCAGGTAAGACTAAAGTCACCTGAAGAAGCTGAGGCTGAACAGAAAGCAATCGAAGAACGTAACGAAGAAGCAAAGATGCGTGAAGAAGCTAAGCAGTATGCTGGCATGCACATTGGACGTAATGATCCTTGTCCATGTGGATCTGGTAAGAAGTTCAAAGTTTGTCATGGCAGATTTGTTTAATCAAATATAAACAACTAAAGGCCTCGTTGTTGCATAAGGTCAATGACGGGGTCTTTTTTATGTGTAAAAGTATATAGAGGTAAGAGCAATGTCATTTGCAGCAAACTATGAAATTTCTGATTTAGAAAAGCAGCATTTAGAAAAAATAATGAAAAGAGTTCATGAGAAGACCAAAGAAGGTATCTTGAATGGAAAAGGACCTTTCTATGCTGAAATCTATGATAAAGATGGTAATTTTGTATTAGGCACTTCTAACAGTGTTATGGAAGATAAATGTTGTGTAAAGCATGCTGAAATGAATGCAGTAATGGCTGCCTGCGCTCATTATAAGAACTTTGATCTATCTTCATATGACTTGTCACTATATGTCAACGCAGAGCCTTGTATTATGTGCTTAGGCGGTATTATGTGGTCTGGTATTAAGAATGTATACTTTGGTGTGCCCTCATGTGATGTAGAGCGTATTACAGGCTTTGATGAAGGTTTTAAACCTCACTGGTTTGATGAGTTCAAAAAGAGAGGCATTAAGGTAGCAGGTAATATCTTATTAGAAGAAGGATCAGAAGTTCTAGATTATTATGTAAAGTCTGGTCGCATCGTTTATAAGCCAGAAAGATAATTTTGCGTTATTTGATTGAACTTGTGAATTTTTGCAAATCCGATAAATAACACATTTGTTAAGATGAATAAAAAAATATGCTCTTTTCAAGCAAAATTTTCTTGACTGAAAAGGGCTTATATGATTTAATAACCGCCGTTGCCCAGATAGCTCAGTCGGTAGAGCAGGGGATTGAAAATCCCCGTGTCGGCGGTTCGATTCCGTCTCTGGGCACCATCTAAAAATCTATCTTTATTGCCCAGATAGCTCAGTCGGTAGAGCAGGGGATTGAAAATCCCCGTGTCGGCGG